>Ga0105048_10003258_pt1 | contig 26572 bp, 29 predicted proteins | sample MAT05_FD_78382 | JGI IMG/M metagenome (GOLD analysis project Ga0105048, IMG submission 78382) | Freshwater microbial communities from Lake Fryxell liftoff mats and glacier meltwater in Antarctica - MAT-05 | ecosystem: Environmental > Aquatic > Freshwater > Ice > Liftoff microbial mat | place...
CCTATAATGCCGCCGTCGCCGATCTCGACAGCAGCGGCAACGGCAACGCCTTCCTAAACGCCTTCGCGCCCATACTCCCCGCGATTACGGACTTTTTCGGCACAGGCAAGGGTGACGGTGTGTTGGTGAACGCAGAAGACCCGGCAGTGCGCCGCAACCGCCTCGGCCTGCTGCAAGCGATCAGCGCCTTAGCCAAAGGCCGCGCCGACTTGAGTTATTTGAGTGGCTTCTAATCTTAATCAACCTTTGGAGGGCAAATCGCTGATTTGCCCTCCAAAACTCTCACTCCCAGCGCAAATTTTTTAATTTTTTGTTACGCAGCTTAACCCTAACGTAAGGATTTTCGGTTAAATTCGCCTAAAACAAACTGTTTTTTGGAACTTATGCAGTTCGCAGGGATTAGTTTTTAGCCAAACTAGACCCTAAGGGAGACACCTTAACCTTAGCTAAAGGCTAGAAACTAACCATTTTATCCCAACACTGGGTCAATTGCATAAGCGCCCATACTTTTAGGAGTGTTGCTATGCGCCGGACTTACATTTTAGGCTTATTCCTTTTACTGAGCTTGAGTCTTTTTGTCCCACGTCAACCGACTACCCAAGCACAACGCGTTGATATTACCAATCATAGGGAGACTATGCTCCAACTGGTTGAGGATTTTATCTACGCCAGCGATTTTGGGTCGATTGATACAACAACTTTCGATTTAGTCGCCAACAGCGGTGACTTGCTCTATCTTGCACCGCTGATCGACATTGCTTACTTTACCCGTAGTTTTTTGTTCGCGGAGCTAAACACCCCGATTTTTTATGCCCTAGAGACCTTAGGTGAGCAAGACTTCGATACAAATTGGCGCACATGGTTTGAGTGGGCAGGCGCAAATAACCTCCCATTACCCCCGGGATATGACGAATTTAAAGGCGAACTTTATAGTCGTTTAATTGATGATCGTTTTGCCCAATTTTTCCCGGCAGGCGTGATGGACTCCGCCAATGTGAATTTAGTCGAAGTGGTTTGGGGCGGTGTCCAGGTCGATGGCATACCTGCATTAGTTAATCCACGTCAGATCACGCCAGAGGAAGCGCTGGCAGAGGGGGAAGACAATCGACAGTTCTGTCGTGAAAGGGATTGTGCCTACCCTGCGTCGGATGAGCTGGTATTTGGTGTAAGTATCAATGGAGACAACCGTGCTTATCCGCTGCGTATCCTAAATTGGCACGAGATGTTTAATGACATCATCGGGCAAACGCCACTTTATGACGCGCCGAATGGTCAGGTAATCTGCAACTTTCGTGCGCCAGCCAACCTCACAGCAAACGCAAGACAAGGCGACACTTGGGTGCAAATCAACGGCCTTTCGGCAGGTTGCCCAACGCAAGGCTGGGCAGCAGCGGACGCGATAGAATGGACTAACGCGGATTGGGAAACCGTATCCGTCCAACTCCCTGATATAGGAGCCGATGAACAAGCGCTTTCATTGACAGAGAGTATTGCAGGGCATGTGCGCGGCACACCCGTGATGTTGGCCTACTGCACTTTGTGTGGCGGTGGGGTTCTCTATAATCCGGTCATCGAAAATCTTGTTGTAGATGGGCAAGCGCTTGGGCGTACACACCTCGAATTTAGCTCAACTGGAATGCTGATGCGCTCCAACAAATTGATGTATGATCGCCTGACCAACACCGTCTGGAATGCGATCACTGGCGAGACTGCCTTTGGACCACTGGCAGCAGGCGATATTACACTAGAACGGCTGCCCGTCGTTGTAACCGATTGGGGAACATGGTTATTAGAACATCCCGATACCAGCGTCTTGAGTTTGGAGACTGGCTATACGCGTGATTATACCAACGGCGCAGCTTACGCTGAGTATTTCAACGACCCTAACTTTATTATGTTCCCAGTTTGGCAGCAAGATACCTCTCAACAAGAAAACAAAGAAGTCGTATTTACATTGGTGCTAGACGATACCCCTAAAGCATATCCGCTTGCGACAATTATCCCAGAAGCCGTCGTCAATGATACGCTAGGAGGGGTAGAGGTGGTAATTATCGCCCGCGAAAATCCTGAACGTGAATTTTCCGAGCCGGGCGGGGCGAGTGTTCGTGCCTATGAACGCGGAAACCACACCTTTACGTTGGGAGCAAATTATCGTGAATTAATCGATGAAAACGGCGCACTTTGGAGGGTCACAGAAGAGAACATCGTCAGCACAAACGGCGAAACACTGCCACGCATCGCGGGTCATTTGGCGTTCTGGTTTGGCTGGTATGGTTTCTACCCAAACACCTTAGTCTATGAAAGAGCCAACAACTAATACCCATTATCCATAACAAGGAGCATCTTTCTTATCAGGGATAGTCTTTATACAAAAGGCATCCCTGATAAGCTGACCCTCATTCCATTTTAAAAACTTTCGCTTATCTCTATGTGATCTTAGGATAATAGGCGATATTCAAGTGGGGGTTAAGGTTATCGATGAACGAAGACATCAGCGGACGTGTGATCTTTTATGACATATTTGCGCTGGCGCTTGTGCTGGCAGGTTTGCAAGGGTTGGCAACAGGGCGTATTAAAGTGACCTCTAAAAGCTGGCAGGAAACCCGTTATTTTGAAAATACGTGGGCGTTCATTTTAGGGCTGGTTTATTTCGTGCTTGGCATCGTATTTTGTGTCGTCGCCTATCAGCTTATCAAAGGCTTCCGCCCGACACTCGTCCACTCGTTTGCTCATGTACTCAACGTCAATTTTGAAACAGGCGAAACGATCTTTTTTGTTGGAGCGATGTGCATCATGTTCGCCCCGCACATCTTGGGAATGATTTTCATCAAGCCTGAGTGAAGCAGATTTCGCCAACTTACTGATACTGTGCCAAACCCAAACGGGCTGCCAGTCGCCACGTCTCATAGAGATAACGGGCGCTGAGATGCACCACATCTTCTAGCAGCATCCGTGCTTCAAAGCCGCCGATGTCGCTCAGAATTTCGATGATGATAAGACCTATCGCCTCATTGACTCCAGCATAAAATTCATCAATCAAGGGGGTGATGGCTTCCTCATCCAGCGCATAAATTTCGGCACGGGCGACTTCATCACCCGCAGCGATTTGTTGCAGCAGCGTTGCGTAATTCATCATAAGAAATCACGAAGGCACAAAGATTACAACATTGCTTTGCGATTCTCTGCGTCCTTCGCGCCTTTGCGTCTAATCCTATACTTCCGTTACTTCCGCCGGATTCAGCCGTTTGTTGCGCCAAACCCAAAAGCGCCATGCGACGAAAGCCACGATAATGACGACCAGCGCAATAACGACCACACTCTGATATTCACTGATGAAGGTCTCTACATTGCCCCAGTTCTCGCCAAGTTGATACCCTGCAAACCCTAGCGCTCCACTCCAAACAGCCGTGCCGAGTGTCGTGAACAAGAGAAATTTGGGCATGGGCATTCTGTTCATACCCGCCGGGATGGAGATCAAGCTGCGAACAATCGGAATTAAGCGGCCTACAAAGATGACGATTTCACCATATTTGCCAAAGATGTTCAGCGCCCGATCAAATTCCGTCTCGGAAATCGTAAACCATTTTCCATAACGGCGGACAAACGCACGTAAAATCGGCTCACCCGCGAACATCCCGATATAATAGAGGATGATTGCGCCCAACACAGAACCCAATGTCCCAGCCAGCCAGATACCGATGAAAGTAAATTGAGAATCGGGCTGCGAGACGATATAACCTGCTAAAGGCATAACGACTTCTGATGGAATAGGCGGGAAGACATTTTCCAACGCCATCACAAACACAATGCCCGGATACCCGCCTGTGCGAACAAGTTCCTGGGCAAATTCGATGATTCTTGCGAGCAATTCAGACATAGATTATTTTCTCGATGATTTCCAAGCGGGCGTTATGATGCCTGATGAGTCAATGCGCGTCAATGCTTAACAACGCATGAGGATGCACCCACGACTTCTTAGCTAGGCGATAGAATTAAAACAATTAGAACTTACGCAGTTGATCGAATTTTGTGATAAAAGTTGTTAGTGGATCGTTTTTAGTAAGCGCAAAGATTTTTCTTCCACCCTGCTTTGACTAAAAACTAATCACTTTGACCTGCGTAACTTCTCCCAATATACACCATTTTAAGAGATAATCCTTATGCCGTTCATTGAGACCAAAATTGGCAAAATTTATGTCATCGACCAGCGTAAAAATACCGATACGCCGCCGCTGCTGCTGATACACGGTGCAGGCGGGACGCATCTCGATTGGCCTGCATCACTGCGCCGTTTACCTAATGCAAATCCGTTGCTACCCGATTTGCCCGGTCACGGCAAAAGTCCAACTCCGGGGCGGGATACTATCACGGCGTATGCGGCGGATGTAATTAGCCTGCTGGATGCACTGGAAATCCCTAGTGCTATCGTCGCCGGACAGAGCATGGGCGGCGCGATTGCGCTCACGCTGGCGCTCGATTATTCAGAACGTGTCTCAGGGCTAATTCTGATCGGCACAGGCGCGAAACTCAGCGTCAGCCCGGATATTGTCGAGCGTATATTGACCGATCAAGAGGCCGTTGCTCGACTATTGAGTGAGTGGTATTGGAGCGAAGCCACGCCGATTGAACGCCGCGAACTCACGTATAAGCAAATTATGGCGCAGCCCGCTCAGATCATTTACGATGATTATGTCGCCTGTAACGGCTTTGATGTCCGCGCACGGCTGAATGAAATTCAAGCGCCGGCGCTGATTTTTGCCGGAACACAGGACAAAATGACCCCACAGAAGTATGGTGTTTATCTTCAGCAATATATTCCTGATGCCGAATTGGTCACACTCGAAGGCGCAGGTCACATGATGGCGCTAGAACAGCCTGATGCTGTAGCAAGCGCTGTCGGTACTTGGTTAAACAGTCCGTCCTTTTCGCAGGAGAAAGCATGCTTTCTCCTTTTTGCTAATCGCTGAAAGCTGTAGGCTAACAATGCAAAGATTAAATTCACTCTGGCAGGTCGTTAACGCGGCCTCAACCGTAAAAGACATTGCACAGACGACCAAAACCTATCATTTCGCCGTCAAAGAGCCAACGACGTTTTATCTACGGGCGGAAAGCACCCATGTAAGGATTATTCGTTGGTCGCGCCCGATGATCGAGGTCACAACTCGACTGCAAGGGGCATTTGGGTGGCGGGTGGCGGCGGAACAAGATGAGGCGGGGGTGTATATGGCGGCAAAACGTCGCGCTGTCGTGGGCGGATTATCCAGCGCACGATTTGAAGTCCGCGTGCCTGTAAGCACCTATCTCGTCCTACACTTAGAACAAAGTGCGCTGCATCTGGAAAATATCAACGGAACGCTGCATATTCCCCCATCTGGTGAAATGTCGTTTGAGGGCGGCGCTTAAGCAACATGTTACGCTGTCGCGGTTTTATCCACTGACTCCATCCATAAGCGATAGGCGGTTGACCATATATTCTGTATATAGGCCTTAACTTCGCGCTCGTGATAGGCGGGGAAATGCTCTGTCAGCAGATTCAAGATGCCGTTGGTAATGCGCTCATCCCCATCAACTGGGACGACCACCGCTTCCATTCTTCCCCAGCCCGTATTTTCGTGGAGATACCCGGTCAAGACCAGCTTGCAGTTAAAACATTGGGCAGCACCAAGCCAATCTTCATCAAAATACGTCAGCAGCACGTCATCAGAGATTGTTTGGCAAACTTCGCGCCACAAATTCGCTTTTTTGGTAGTAACGAAGGATGTAGAAAATTGCTGCACGTCCAAAAATGCTTGATGGATAATATGATAAGTCGCGGTAAGAAGCTCGACATCAGTAAAGCCCAATATTAAATCTTTTGAAAGAAATTGTAACATTTTACAAACCAAGTGTCTAATCAAGATTTTGAAATTATCCACACTCTTTTTAACTTTTCCTTACGGTTTCTCCGTCCTTGATTTCTTCGATAAAGCGTGTTAATTTATTATCCATGATCTCAACAGTGTTGACCGTCCAAGAATGTGTATCTGCCGACATGTACGCCTGTATGTGTTGTTTAACGATTCTACCTAGACGGATGGCATAACACGACGCTGATCGATAGCGCATGGGTTATAAACAAGAGCCAACCGTCTAGGTTGGTTCTTTTGATTCACACCACAATGCGGTGACGAAAGGAGTAGGCATTCTACAGATTTAACACGGTTCTAACAGCAGTTTGTTATCTTTATTCACGATTATTTGACTATTAGGAGAACACACCAATGAGCGACATTACCTCTCGCGGTTACGCACACGCCGACGCACTGGTTTCTACCGACTGGGTAGCCGAACATCTCAATGACACAAACATCCGTATTGTTGAATCCAATGAAGACCCCCTCCTCTATCCGTCCGGTCACATCGCCGGCGCGGTGCAGGTCGATTGGACATCAGATCTGAATGATCCGCTGCGCCGCGATTATCTGGACAAAGCCGGATTTGAAGCACTCGCCTCGCGCATCGGCATCACACCGGAAACTACAGTCGTCTTTTACGGCGATAAAAACAACTGGTGGGCGACTTATGCCCTATGGGTGTTCCATCTCTTTGGTCATACCAACACCAAGATCGTCGATGGAGGCCGTCTGAAGTGGGAAAAAGAAGGCCGTGATCTGACCCGTGAAGTACCGAAATATGCCGCCACCAGCTACACCGCGCCAGAACGTGACGACACCAAAATCCGCGCCTTCCGTGATGAAGTCCTCACCCACATTAACGCGGGTAAGCCGTTGGTCGATGTCCGCAGTCCCGGCGAATACAGCGGTGAACTGCTCCACATGCCCAATTATCCGCAAGAAGGCGCACTTCGCGGCGGACATATTCCCGGCGCGAAGAACGTCCCCTGGGCGCGGGCTGCCAATCCTGATGATGGCACATTTAAATCCGCTGACGATTTGAAGGCCATCTACGAAGGCGAAATGGGACTGAAATCCACTGATGATGTGGTCGCTTACTGCCGTATTGGGGAACGCAGCAGCCATACATGGTTTGTCCTCACCTATTTGTTGGGGTATCCTAGCGTCCGTAATTACGATGGTAGCTGGACAGAATGGGGCAATTCCGTCGGTGTCCCGATTGAGAAATAATCTGCTTTAACACCGTGTCTAGTAAGGGGGATGAATTTATGCCTTTTTACTATTGAATACTAGAGTACAGCCCTTTTACCCCACCCCCCGACCCCCTCCCCGAACTCAAGGAGGCGGAGAAGTTCGCAGTGTCTTGCTCCCTCCCTGTGTACGGGGAGGGATGTGGAGGGGTTCTACGTATTGATTAAAGGCATTCATCCCTACCAGACTTGTATTTTTGATAATTAAAGAGGCTTGTGCATCGTATGGCAGATTACCCGCAACCCCTAGCTGACATCGTGGACGATTTGTCCCAAATCACAGATCGTAATGAACGCGCTGAATATTTGATTGAAATCGCGGATCGCTTTGACACGGCTCGCGTTCCGCCGGAGATTTCTTCCCGTCCGCATCCCGAAGAAAATCATGTGCAGATGTGCGAATCAGATGCCTATGTTTTCCCGATCACGCAGCCCGACGGCACACAAAAATACTACTTCGACGTGCTGAATCCGCAGGGACTCTCGGCGATGGCGATGAGCGTGATTTTGAGCGAGACCCTTTCCGGGCAGCCACCGCAGCAGGTGGCGAGTGTGCCGACGGATGTGGTGTTCAGGATTTTCGGTAAAGAAGTCGCAATGGGTAAAGGTCAAGGGCTGATGGGCATCGTGTCGATGGTGCAGCAAGCCGCCAAACAACAGACGAAATAGCATCGTGGTTGGATCTTGCTAAAATCACATTCTCGTGGAGCAGGTATTGGGTGCTGAGATGCACTTGTCCTTACGTTACCTGCTCATCAATTCAGTCATAGAGGTTATTGCTGAAGCAGCGGGATTTCCGCCCGATCTTCACCTTCGCCCAATAAAGGCACACGGCGGCGGATGAGCAGCATCACGCCCGATCCTGCCAGAAGCGCGACTCCTGCGGCAAGCTGCACCCGTGCCGGGAGATAACGCACCCGCGCAACCATCCCTTGATTCCGCCCCACCAAATCTTGCTTGAGGCGGCGCACAAATTTTTCTGACGGTTCCTGCCGCACCATTACGACGTGCATCCGCCGAATAACGGCGACAAAGCTATCGACATTAGCGCGTTTAACATCGTAGCGTCGGATGATCGCGTTGATGTCGCTTTGCTCCGCAAGCAGCGCGTCCGTTACGGCAGAGAGCAAGTTTTCCAGATTGAGTTCAGATGAGTCCATAGATGCCATGTTGAATAATTACCCTTTTTTCCTTTTCTCACTGCCGTTGGGCTGTTTATGATTGATTTGCTGCATTTCTAAATCGTCGCGCAGAGTCGTCAGAGTGCGATGATAAAGTGATTTAACGGCACCTTCTGTACGTTCCATGATCTCGCCAATTTCCGCGTTGGATAAATGCTCGACGAACTTGAGGATGATGAGTTGCTGGCGTTCTTCTGGCAAACGACGAATAGCCGCCATCAAATGTTCGCGTTCTTCTACGTCTTCCGCATGACGATCTGGCGATTCCGAGCGCAAGCTGCTGGCGACAAATTCATCCAAGGGGATGATCTTGCGCCGCCCCTGGTCACGATGCCAATTGGCGACCAAATTATGCGCGATGCGATACAACCACGCTTGAAACGGCACACCGCGATCGGTATACGTCTCGATGTGCGACATCGCCCGAAAAAAGACTCGCGCTGTTAAATCTTCCGCATCATGCGGGTTGCTCGTGCGGTAGTAGATGTAGTTGTAAATCTTCTTAACGTACCGTTCATAAAGTTCCCCAAATGCCTCTTGATCGTCCTTAGCAAGTTCGACTAAATCAGCATCCGGCAGGTCTTTTAAATTCGGTTTTCTGGGCTTGCGGTTGAATATGTTCATATCATCAGAAACCCCACATTGCAGCAGTGCGTTACGCCAAAGCACGTTAAGGTTTTCTAACAAAAAACCCCTGCATTTGCAGAGGCGTTTTAAAACTTTAGGACTTACGCAGTTGAACAAGTTTTGGGGTAAAAATTATTAACTTATAGTTTCTAGTAAGGCTAAAGATTTTCCCTTAGCCATTGCCTCGACTAAAAACTAATCACTATGAACGGCGTAACTTCTAAACTTATGGGAAAAACCTTCCTAGCAGATGCGGCTTGGCTCAATCATCGTCAGTTTCGCTTGTTTCGCTGCTATTCGCTTCACCGATTGCGCCGCCTTCACCGAAAGGTCGCTTGCAAACCCGCAATCAGTTCTTGCTTTTCGGCATCGGTAAGGTTGGCATCACCGTGCATAAGCGTGTAAATCGCAGGCGGCATTTCGCCTGCGTTAATCACTTTCGCCATTTCCTCGGCTTCCAATTCGCCCCGCCCTGTAGAGAAATTCAGATAGTCGCGGCCTTCATTGACATCATTCGTCACCAGCCAAGACACAGGGGCAATATATGCATACCAAGGCCATTGGCTTTCGTTGCTGTGGCAATCCATACAGGCAGTTCTAGCAAGGGCTTCGGTGCGTGGGGAATCCCATTGGATTTGAGTCGTCACTTCTGGATTAGTCCGCGCAAAAGCGGGAACAACCAAGCCAACAAATTGAATAGCGATAAAAATTACAACAAGCCCAATGCCGATTTTCAGACCGTGTTTTCGTAAAAAGGTGGACATAATCGCATCCTTCCGCTTTTATTTCTGAGACCTAATCTCATTATGCGCCTGTTTGAACACAGCCGGATGCGGCAATACACACAGAAAAGGTCTCTTCTGGTCTATTTGTGATAAATGTCACAGAGTCTATCAGATCAATTGTAATCCTATAATGCGAATTGCACCGATAGTCGTTACGTTGAAATCCGCTGCCCATCACGGAAAGGCGCATACATGGCGACCCATTCCTGATCGTAATTACGGATAAACTCTTCAGCATGTTCAACCAAGTCACGGCTACCGACGAAAAATGGCGCACGTTGATGCAGCGTTTGCGGTTGAATATCCAAAATGCTGCCTATTCCGTCAGACGCATATCCGCCTGCTTGTTCGGCTAAAAAGGCCAACGCTTGCAATTCATACATCAGGCGCAGCTTCCCATAAGGTTTTTTGCGCTCCCGGCTGTCTGCTGGATACACAAACACCCCGCCCCGCAGTAGATTGCGATGAAAATCCGCCACTAGCGACCCAATATAGCGATGCTGCAACGGCTCGCGCCCTTCCCCATAAATCCCTTGTAACCATTTCACGTAACGGCGCACACCGGGTGTCCAATATTTTTCGTGTCCATGATTCACGCTGTAATACTGCGGCTTGGGTGGGATTTTGATATTTTCATGACTCAGCAGAAATTCGCCCACCCCCATATCGAGCGTGAAGCCGTGTACGCCCTGCCCTGTGCTGTAGACCATCATCGTGCTAGAGCCGTAGACGACGTATCCCGCCGCCACTAATCGCCGACCCGGTTGCAGCATATCCTCAACTGTACCGCGATCTCCAGTGGTGATTTTGCGATGGATAGCAAAAATCGTCCCGATAGAGACATTCACATCAATATTCGAGCTGCCGTCCAACGGATCGTAAAGCAGGACATACTTGCCGCTGTCGTAATGGGCGGGAATCTCTAAAATGTCGTCATGTTCTTCCGATACCATCGCCGCCAGCCGTCCGGTGTGATCGTTCATGTTATAAATCACGTCGTCTGCGAACATATCTAATTTTTGCTGGCGTTCCCCATGCACATTTTGCCCTTCAGTCGCACCGAGAATATCCGCTAATCCAGCGCGATTCGTCTCGCGTGAGATAATCTTGGCGGCAAGCGCCATATCATAGAGGAGTTGGGTAAAAATGCCGGTGGCGTTGGGATGTTTTTGCTGTTGTTCGAGGATGTGACGATCTATCGTAACTATTTTTGACATAAAAACGATACCTTATGTTAAAGGATGTTGCTGGATGTTAAGATTAAGTATAAATGCAAAAGCCGCGATTTTTTGCCAAGAAAATCTGAATTTTACTTGACAATTCTTCGCGGCTTTGAAAGTTTTGCGAGGAAAACTTCTAAAAGGCAGAAAGCAAAGTTGGCTGCCCGTTCACGAGAGCATACCAATACGGCACCCAGCCGATGCCGAACAGTTCAATCTGAATATCTTTCTTCAAAGGCGAGACGACATATTCCTGCGTCCCAGCGGCGATTTGTGCCCACTTGTTATTAACGGCCTGCGCTGCGCTTTGATATTCTTCTTCAACCTGTATCATTTGCTGCTCGGCTTCATCAATGACTTGTTGGCTTTCGGACAAATCCACTTTGGTTTGGCGGCGATAGCGTGTAGAACGGCTCATACGCGAGAGGGTGTAATTTGTGCGACCTTTAAAGAGACTTAATAGCGCTTCGCCCGTTGTATATAGCTCTTCACGACGACGGTCTTTGAGTTCAAGTTCTTCACCGCGCAGTTCAGCTTCTTTACGCTTGAGCTTATCTTCCAGTTTATCTAGCATCCCGCCATATTTAGCTGTGAGTGCGTCAATTTCGGCATCACGCTGTTCACGGGCAACTTGCTGGCTTTGCGCCTGAAATTGGCTGTAATCCATATCAGGATTGCCATAAACCTTCAGGTCTGGATTAAACGGCAATTTAAGCTGGCCTGTGTTATAGATCATGTCCACAACCTCGCGCTTGACGGCACTCAAGCGGCTGTCATCAGTAAGACCGGGTGCGAGGTCAGCATAATACGCCGCCTGGAAAGGTTGACCAGATAGCGCACGTGCATCAATCGGTTCTGCCCGATATTCTTCCCAATGGATAATGCCGGCTTTTTGCAGGTCATGCACATGATAAGTGTGATACCGCGCCGTATAAACCGAGGCTTTTTTATCGGAATAACGAGCGATGGATTGCACCAACAACACCGGCTGATAGACCAATGTCGAACCACCAAACTGTGCTTGCTGCCGAGTTTGCTGCTGCCAATTGGCAATCGCCTGCTGGCTCGTCACGCGGTTTGGCAGATAATATTGCGCGATAGCCGATGTAATCGGTTGCGGATTTGCGGAAAAGCCCGAAGGCATTCCCGCGACCACCGTCGTACGCTGCGAATCCTGTGAGACCGGGAAATTAACTTGGCTCGGCGTAACGGTAGCCTGCTGCGTCCATCCTTGCTGAACGCTCGGATTAGCAGTAGCGGCCTGCGCCCCAAACATACCCGGCAGTGTGGCGGGCGGCTGTGCAGGCATCCCCGGCAGTGTTGCGGGTCTGTTCACTCCAGCAGGCGGAGCGCTTTGCGTCCCGGAAGTACTCGGCGGATTAGCGCGACTCTGTCCAAAGCCCGTTTGCTGACCATAATTGGTATAATTGGCAGCGATCTGCGTCATCAATTGCTGACGCTGGCCTTGCATCAAAATCTGTACCTGTTGGCGCGTTAAGGGGCCGCGTAGATAACTCATCGCCCAACGGGTATGCACTAATACCGGGCCGCTATCATCATGCACATTTCGCATCAAAAAGACGCGGGGTGCAATATCGGCGATCAGCGTTTCAACATCACGCAGCGACAGTTCATCTTGTGTGCTGGCTAACGAGCGCAGCCCGTCCATCACTTTGGCTTTATCATTTTCGGATTGCAGCCGCCCAATAAACCACGTTCCGGCATTACTCAAGCCTTTGTAATCCAGATCACCGGGATTTTGTGTCGCCAGAATCAAGCCAATGCCGAAGGCGCGTGCTTGCTTAATCAGCCGTAAAATCGGTTCTTTGGTCGGCGGGTTGCGCGGATAGGGGGGGAAATATCCGAACATCTCATCAATATAAAGAAGTGCTCGCAAACTGGTTGTACCGCTCAAGGTACGCATCCAGCCGATCATGTTTTCCAAAATCAAGGTAATGATAAACAGACGTTCTGGATCACTCAGATGCGCGATATAAAAGATCGACACACGCGGACGACCATTGGGCTGATAGAGCAAACTCTGAATATCAAGCGGCTGACCTTGCAACCATGATTGGAACGACGGTGAGGCGATGATGTTATTGAGCGACATCGCCAGCTTATACCGTAATTTTTCCGACATGTAATCGTCAATCGGGAAAACACCTAACTTGGTAAAAGGCGGCTTTTGCACTTGAAGAATAATATCCTCTAGTGAAAGGTCAATCCCCTGCTGCCAAGCATATTCAAAAATATTGGCGATGAGGACGTGTTCTTTATCCTGAACAGGCGTAGCATTCATGCCAATCAAAGCCAGCAGCGCGGTAGTGATACCGTTGATTTTTTCACGCAGGGCTTCTTCGTTCCCTACCCAGCCTTCACGCGGCGCACGTAATGAGGCCAGAATGCTAATCGGCAGCCCGGCATCAGAACCGGGGGTGTAGATGCTGTATTCCGAGGCTTTTTGCAGCCAGCGCACCCGGTCTGGAACAATACTCCAGCTTTGTAAGCCGTCCCGCCAACGCTGGGCAATATCCGCTGAGAAAGCCGGAATATCTAATCCAGCACGGCGAGCATCGTCCACATTCACCCAGGGCTGGAAATCTTCCGGGCGCAAATCTGGGAATGTCAGCAGCAAATTGGTGATGTCGCCTTTCGGGTCGATGATGATGGCTGGAATATTATCTAGAATCGCTTCTTCCAGCAGCGTGATACACAACCCCGTTTTCCCGCTGCCCGTCATCCCCACGACAATCGCATGGGTGGTCAAATCCCGCGAGTCATAATAGACCACATCTTCAGTTAACCGATTGGACTCCGAGTCGTAACGGCGACCCAGATAAAAGTTTGTTGGCGCTTCAATAAATGGCATGGTTTATCTCTCCCATAAATACCCCTCAGATTATAGCACGTTTTTTCTATTGACAGAGACTTTGATCTGGCACAGTTGCCCGTGACCACACCCGATCAAATTCTGCGATATACTGCGCTGCTAAATCGGCATCGTCGATGATAATCAGATTTTCATCATTACTTTCCGTCGCATTCGCCGACCAGTTAAACGAGCCGGTAATCACAATACGATTATCGACAATCAACACTTTATGATGGAAGGTATTGGGGTTGCCATCCTGCCGAACCGATAACCCACCGCAAAAGAGTGCGCGTAATTCACTGAATTCCGTTTGGCTGCCGCGTGTTTCAAAGATGCCCTGTACGCTTGCGCCCGCCGCTGCCCGTGCCAAGATGGCATTGGCAATTTCGGCTTCTGTAAAAGAAAACGTCATAAATCGAATACTCGTCCGCGCACTTTCCACCACAGTCACCATCGCGTCCAAGACATCATTTTCAGGTGCGAAGTAAATCTGTATCGGTGTGCCATCCTGATTAAAACTGCCGCTGTTAGTCTGCGAACTGCGCGGCCCGAACTGCCCATCAACAAACATTTCATTAAATTCCGCCTGATAGATTTCTACAGCGCGGCGTGAACGCAGCATGAGGAGGTTGTTATTATTGCGATAGACATCGTTAATCGTAAAATTGGTTGAACCCGTCCACACAATTTGGCTGTCGAGGATCATAAATTTATCGTGCATTAGGGCGCGGCGGCTGTCATCCACCACCTCCGCGCCAGCACTAATCACTTGCTGGATCGTGCTGTCATCATCTTCTATAGTGGCTTCATCATCGACCACCATCCGTACCTGCACCCCACGTCCTAGCGCATTAATCACGGCTTCGGTCAAACGCGGACTGTTCCATTCATAAGCGGCAATATCTAAGGTGCGCTGTACTCCATCAATTGCCGTCGCTAACGGATAATCGACCCCGTTGAGGTAAGTGGTCGCAATGCGGCTGCCTGTCGGTGTAGTGAAATAGACCTGCCAGAAGCCTTTTTGTGCGCCGAGACCGTTCACGCTGAGGTTAATCGCGCTAACTTGACCACTAGAATTATTGGCGACCTGTGTGCTGCCACCGCTAACTGTGGCGGTAGGCCGAGCCGATGTCGTGGCAGGTGTCGTAATGGCAGGCCGACTCGTCGCAGGGATGTTAGTCGCTGTAGGCGTGGTTAAGCTGCCACCGCTTAAGGTTCCGATCAACGCAGCGATACCGACCACAATCGCGCCGATAATCGTGGCGATTAATGAGCGTGAATCTTGCGTGTCTTTTTTCTTAGAACTGCTTTTAGTAGTTTTCTTCGCCATAAGAAAGTGTCTGCTCCTGTTTGGGTGCATCTGAGGTTAAATTAGTTGTTATCGATGATGAATTTGTTAAAATATCTGATGAACTCGGCGGATTTAAGGGTAAAATTTCAGTAGAACCTGTTTCTAGCCACGCGATTAAAGCATTTACATGATCTTGTTCAGAAAGAGCCGTTTGTTTTTCCAGATAAGCCTCCGTGTGATCGGCGGTAGCCTTATAATTAAGTTCAGTACTGCGATCAACCATTTTCTGTAAGGCTTCCTGCTTTTCTTCCGGGAGCAAGGTTTCTCGTTGTCCCGTCAGCCGATTAATGCCTTTCATCAGGCCGCGCAGTGTCTTAAACGCATCTTCAAAAGACTCTTCTTCGGTATAGCGCTCCGCCAATTTGGGCAACTGCGTTTCAGCCCATTTAAGCAGTACCTTCGCTGGCTCGTCGGTCAATTCATCCGTTAAACTGGAATCATCATATAACCGAATAATAGCATCTTTGACGTTAATATCTGACATAAACACGCCTCACTTTCACGCGAATAATAACACAAACCGAAAACAGATTGTCTACATTCACGCCGTAATGATACACTGATGTAAAGTTAGCGTCATAAAGAAGTTTGAGCATGAAAGAAACAGAAGCCATCATCGAGCGCGTCCAGCGCATTAATAGTAAATACCAACATCTTGAACTCGCCATTGATTCCTCATTGGCGCGGGTTAAGCCCGGTCAATCAATTCTTGCGCGATTGACGGAAAGCTACGATCCTTATCTGCGGCAACAATGGTGGCCTGTAGGCGTGGGCAGCGGGAAGATGATCGTCGAGCGCCCTGGCACAGAGCGATTTGAACCCGGTCAGATCATCAGCGTGATCGGCCTTGTGGGGCAACCATTTCTTTTCCGGCGGACGCTGCGAAATGTATTGTTAGTGGCCTATGACGCGATGCCCACCCCCCTGCTGATGACGATTCCTTGGCTGCTAGGGAACAATATCAGCGTAACGCTCGTATTGATTGGCGCGGCGACACAATATAATACGCAGCACCTCCCGCCCGAAGTCGAAATCGTTCACGGAGATGAAGACATTAACTGGCCTAACCAAGTGATGACCGTCGGTTGGGCAGATCAGGTTTTCGCGGTGGTCGCCCGTGATGACGAAGGGGTGCGGTTTGCTAAACTGCTTGAACGCTTTAAGGAGCGTCGGGCAGATGTGCCTTCTAATTATCTGTTCGGGGTGTTCCAGCCGACGATGACGTGTGCGGCGGGGGCGTGTCATGCGTGTATGCTGCAAATGCGCGAGGGACTCAATTTGATCTGTACCGATGGCCCCGCTTTTGATCTGACGCAAGTCATCTTAAAATAATACTGCCTATCCCAAAGAGAAATCCATGACCATCGAGATTACCCGTCCCGGTAAGAACAGCCTGGAAGTACAAACACCCGTCATGCCTGCTGCTGGCACTTTTGGTTATGGCGATGTATACCGTGATTTTATTAATGTGGAAAAACTAGGGGCGATTGTCACCAACCCAATTACTTATGAATCACGCAGTCCGGCTTCGGGAACACGAGTCGTGCCGTTGGATGCAGGCATCCTCGTCCATACTGGTCTGCCGAATCCCGGCCTGAATAAAGTCCTCAAGCGCTATCGGAACCTGTGGCTGATGCTGCCGCTGCCGATTATCGTCCATCTCGTCGGGACAACCGCCGATCAAGTGCGTAAAAGCGTAAGTCGCTTGGACGGTGAGGAGAGCGTAAACGCAATTGAACTCGGCCTCAACGATGATATTAGTTGGAAGGAAGCAGAAGAACTGGTTAAAGCCGCCGTAGAAAAAACCGAAAAACCCGTTTTAGTGCGCCTACCCCTGCAAGACGCTTACGAAATCGCTGAGGCAGTTTCCGATGCTGGCGCTGGCGCTTTAGTCATCGCTGCGCCGCCGCGTGGAACAGCCCGGGATCCCTTAACTGGTAGATTGGTGAGTGGGCGTATCTATGGGCCACTGGTCAAGCCGATGGTGCTGCGCGTGGTCGGGCAGATTATCCGCCGTGTTGATATTCCCATCATCGGCGCAGGCGGAATTCATACCCCACAAGACGCACGCGATTATCTGGAAGCAGGAGCGCGAGCAGTCCAAGTCGATTCGGTGATTTGGATCCAGCCGAAAATGTTAGAAGTCATCGCGCGCGATTTAGGCGGGTGGACGGTCACGCGTGAATCTGGGGCGTTACCGGATGAATGGTATCCGGGAATGGGCGATACAGAACGGGAACGGCTGCGTAGCGAGCGCAAAAAAGACATTACGTCTTCCGGTAAGGACAATTAACCCTTACTGGAATTTTAGGAAAAATTTTGAAATTAAAACGACATTACACAATTCAAACGTGTTATAGTAAATTTACTTAACGCTAACATGAAGAGTTACAGGTCGTTGTTACAATGCTTAAGGTGCAATACACGAGGTCTGCTGTTGTTATGGATGTAGAAACCGCGCCACTTAAATTGGCAAAAATTACATGGATCGACCCTGATACGGCGATTACCCATGAGCATGTTTTAACCGAAGGCGCAACCGCAACCATTGGACGGTCTTCCAGTAATGATATTTGTATCCCCGAACAACATGTCTCACGCCAACATGCCGTCATCAATTACCGCGACGGGGTATTTGTGATTTCAGATTTAAAAAGCGCCAACGGCACTTTCGTCAACGATCAACAGCTTAGCGAAGAATTTCCGCTTTTTTCCGGGGATAAAATTCGGCTTTACGTTCCCATGTTGACCTTTTCCGCCGCCGTGAGCGAGGACGATCAGCGCCGGGCTGAAGCCGACGGCAAGCTGATTACGGCGACAATCAACACCGGACAAGGCCATCTGATTATCACCACCGGCCCGCAGGAAGGCCACACGATTCCGCTTCTGCTGCAAGAAGTCAATATTGGTCGTGCCACCAGCAACGCCACATGGGAAATTGGCCTACAAGACCCCTCCGTTTCACGGCCTCATGCTCGGCTGCGGCGGATGGAAAATAATTGGGTCTTATATGATTTAGGCAGTTCTAACGGTACACTTGTAAACGACACCACAGTAACAGAAAAAGGCCGCGTCTTACGAGATGGCGATATCATCAAAATAGGCGCTACAGTCGTGCTTTATCGGGCGGGCTAATTGGGTCTCTAACGCAGCGCCAAGACATCGAGCATTTGCTGATGAATACGCCCATTATTCGCCAAAATACGGCCTTTGTTGGTGGCGGAAAGCGGCTTATTCATGTAATCCGTCACGATGCCACCTGCTTCCAAAACGCAAAGCTGCCCCGCCAGATAATCCCAAGGATTCAACTGCTGTTCCCAATAGCCATCCAAGCGCCCCGCCGCGACGAAACATAAATCGAGCGCCGCCGATCCCAAACGCCGTAAGCCGCGTGTGCGGACCGCAAAGCGTCCCCATTCAACGAGGTTATTATCAGGGTTCGTAGCTTGATCGTAAGGGAAACCGCTGCACAAGACCGACTGCTCTAATGTCTCCGCGCTGGAAACCTGAATGGGCTTAGCGTTCAAAGTTGTGCCAAACCCTTTTGCAACGCTGAACATTTCGCCCGAAATGGGATTGTAAACCACGCCTACGATGGGGGTCATATCTCGATCTGTTAGGGCGATGCTCGTCGCAAAAATCGGGATTTTATTGGCAAAATTGGTCGTGCCGTCCAACGGATCGATATACCACGTATAAGCTGCATCTTCCGCGGGTGCGCCCATCGCGCCGCCCTCTTCACCAATAATATGATGATCGGGAAAATGTGCCTTAATCGCCTGCACAATGACGATTTCGGCCTGTTGGTCGGCCTCTGTCACAATATCGATGGCGTTTTGTTTGGTTTTTTGGGAAAAATCCCCCGCATCATGATAGCGAATAATCACTTCAGCGGCTTGCAATGCGATGTCGGTTGCGATGCTGCGGGCGGCTTGTAAATCAATCGTCATAAGTTGAAGTCTGCTCCATCAGGAAAAAACGCAAAACAAAAGCCTGGTGAGTCAATTAACATGCCAGGCTACAGGGAATGATCTATAAAATTGTCATTATTATGTGGGTTTTTCCCACTTTAGCCCAAGACTGCCACGTTGCTAGCCTGCTGCCCTTTTGGTCCTTGGGTGACTTCAAATTCGACTTTCGCTCCCTCTTCCAATGTCCGGTATCCATTGGTCTGGATTGCAGAGAAATGAACAAAGACATCGGTACCATTATCTTGACTGATGAAGCCATAGCCCTTTTCAGAGCTAAACCACTTCACGACTCCCTGAACGCGCTCACCCATTGTGTTGTAACTCCTGAAAAAACCTGTTTGGTGCGGCTGTGATTGACTCGCAAGAATACAAACGTCAAAATTCCGTCTTGCATCCTATGGTTAGGACGGCAGATTGGCTCCCCTGCCAAACATCACCAGCAGGCTTGCATCTTGATACTTGTATTGTCTTAAGAGCTACATGCAGTGTAGACTAAGGTGATAGCCCATGTCAAGCGCGTTCAATGGGGGAATTCCCAACTTTATCGAATAAATACGGCCACTGCATCGACATAATAGGTCTGCGGGGCAAGATCAAGCGGCTGTACCGACTCAAGTGTATAGCCTTGTTTAACCAACCGTGCGGCATCCCTCGCCAAGGTCGCAGCATCACTGCTGACATAAACCAAGCGCGGAATCCCTTTAGCGGCCAACGCATCCACCGCTTCCACGCTTAGGCCTTGTGCAGGTGGATCAACGATCACAGCATCATATGTCGTATCCAAGGTAAACAGCACATCTTCGACACGGCCTTCGATCAGGTCAATATGATCGAAATCGGCTAAATTACTGTCTGCATCTGTCGCGGCGGGAGGATAGCTTTCCACCAGCGTTAGCAAGCGTACTTTATCCGCGATGAAAGCACTAAAAAAGCCCACACCCGCGTATAAATCAAGCACAGCTTGATTGGGCTTTAGCGCCAGTGCCTCGACGACGACTTCCGCCAGTTTTTCCAGCGCGGCGATATTCGAGCGAAATTCACTACCACCGGTTACGCGGAATTGATGTCCGCCCACTGTATAACGTAAATGGGTTTCGCCAATCAGATTGATGGGTTCATCGTCTTCCAAAAGCAAATTTACACTGATTGGCAGATCAATATGAATTTCGGGTGCGTCTTCCTCTTTATTGACCGAAAGGATGAGCATCATTTCGCCATCGCTGCCGATTTGCAGTTTCAGATGCGTTAAGCCAGAAAAATTCATATCCAAGCTGCTGTAAAGCGCGAACAAAGCCGGATGGAGGATATGACATTCTTCGATCAGCGCTAAAGACCGCCCATCCGAAGAAGGCAAGCCGATCTGTCCTTCCGGTGAGGTCTCAAACGTCATGTGATGGTTGTAATGCCATTCTACTGGCGACGGAATAATTTCACGCATGGCGCTGCTAAGGGTTGAATCATCTAAGCCGCCGATGCGCGACAATTGATCGACCAGTACATCCTGCTTCAGCAAAACTTGGGCGGTATAGTCGATATGCTGCCACTGACAGCGCCCACACCGATTCGGCCCAAAATGAGGGCAGCGCGGATAGACCCGATCCGCCGAGGCCTCGACAAGCGTAATGCCTTCTGCGAAGGCAATGCGCCCTTTATCTTCGGTAATACGAGCCGTGACATGCTCACCCGGAATCGTATAGGGAATAAAGATGGTCTTTTTTCCATGACGGCCTAAAGCACTGCCGCCATTCGCCATCGCGGTAAGTTCAATATCAAAAGTTTCGTTGGGCATGAGCAGTGAATCACCATTTTGGGTACGTTTTTTGATATTCGATCATACAGAATGATTGACTTTGCTACTATCCCCATCTACCAGCGCCAATAAATCGGCATTTGCAATCGGCTTGAGCCGAAACTCTACACCAATCGAATGGCATAACTCTTCGTAACGCTTCTTGCCAGAAATCACAGCGAAGCGTGTGCCATTGGCTTGTAACACGGGCGAATAATTGAGCAGTTCCACACCTGAATGGAGGCCAAGCGTCATATCGCAAATACAGACATCAAACTGATGCTTATTGAGTATTTGATATGCCGATTCAACAGAGGTGGCGGTATGTACCAGATGACCTTGATCTTGCAATAAGCGCGTAAAAAGTTTTAAAAGTGCAACATCGTCATCAACAATGAGAATGCGTTTAAGAGCCACTGAAAACCCCTCATGAGAATTAAGATTAATCTTGTGTTTGTAAAAGTAACTATGAAATGGATAAGTTAAGAATAGGATTGTTTTTAGGATACAAGATGCCTGTAACACCGTCAACAAAAATTCATATTTGCCCGATATTTTTCATAAATGGCTTTTTTACCTCTATGAAACAACAGGTTAACTTTGGTAGGTTGTGTTATGCTTATAACGATTTTTAAGGAGGCAGGCCTATGCCTAAAAAAATATTTATTGCCTTTATCCTGATCGTTATTGTCATTATGGGCATTATTTTAATTGCGCCGCGCCAGTCGATGGCGCAGTTCCCGCCCGTTGGCACGCCCCCCGGCGGTATCGGTACAGGGTTTCCTTTCGTTCCGACAATTGACCCGTTTATTACGCCGACGATCCCGCCTACCGCAACGCCGCCGCTGACCCCTGCGCCCACATCCGCCGCGCCGGGCTGCTCCGAGCCGTTTCCGGTAGAAATCGGTGGCACAGTAACAATCCGTTCCGGCGTGAGCTTTCGTTCCCAAGCAAGTGCTTCCGCGCCGCTGCTGAATGTGTTCCAAGAACCACGCAATTTTATTGTGTTGGATGGCCCCATCTGCAACGAAAATTATTTTTGGTGGCAGGTGCAGGGGCATGGGTTAATTGGATGGGTGGCACAGGCCAATAATTCAATCCCATTCATTACGTTTATCCGTGCGCCGGGGCTACCCTGCCCACAAGCCCTGCCGATCCCACCCGGACAGCTTGTCGAATTAGGCTACGCGGTGCGGGTGCGTACCGACCCAAGTTTAGGCGGACGGGTGTTAACCGTTGCGCCGTATCAATCTACGGTGCGCTTTTTAGGTGCTGATCCTGTTTGCGCGGAAGGCTATAACTGGCGGTTGGTGCAGGTTGTTGTAGTGGGAATCTTATATCAAGGCTGGCTGGCGGAAGGCAGTCGGGGTATTCCAAGCACCGCTTATATCGTCCAGTCGACGCAAGACCCGCTTGAAGTGTGTTTGCCGCCACTGCGATTAACAATTGGCGAGCGCGGGCGGGTGCGCTATCGTGACGGAACACCCAAAAATTTACGTGCCGCCCCAAGCCAAGACTCCGAAGTTTTGTATACCCTTGTCGAAAATGTCCCGTTTGAAATTATCGGCGGGCCGATTTGCTCTCGCGGCATGAATTATTGGCAGGTGCGAGTCCTTTCCAACTTCCCAGTCGTAGGCTGGATTGCTGAAGGTGGACGCGGCAATTATTGGAATGGGCCGTTTGATTAGGCCACACTATGCAACCATCAACCCATATTCATCCGAAGCCCACCTTAAACCGGGCAATCCAATACGGCGCAATTATCACCGTCGTGCTGTTGGTGGTTGCTGCCCCACTGCAAGTGCTGTTAACGCTTCTCGGCGCACCGGGTGGCTTGTTTATCCTGAGCGCATTTTTTACGCTGGTGTTAGCGTTGCCTGTCTTGATGCTGACCGCGATTGCGCCTGCGGTGACGGTCAGCGACGAGGGAATCACCCTCAAACCCACCATTTGGAAAGCACGTTTTATAAACTGGTCGGATGTTCAAGCGATAAAACCGTTTCCGCTGTTGCCTTCGCCCGAATCAGAAACCAATCGCAAGACCGGAGTTGGGCGCAAAAATTATCGTCCGGCTGAAGGAATTATGCTAGTGATTCCTTCACTGCCTGTACAGTATCGCATTGCTGGATTTTTCGCTGGAGAACGTGCCGCCCCAATTATTGCCCTGACCAACCGCGCCCACACGGATTATGATAAACTCGCCAAAACGATAGGCACTCATTTTAAGATCGAAGCACAAAATAGTGACAAGTGAAAAGCTCAGTGTATTTTAAAACTTGTCACTCTCAACTTACCACTCAATTTTTCATAAAAATCATTTTAAGGATAGTCCATGTTACCCACGATCTACCAAAAATTGACCGCGACCCGCCACAGCAAAAATTTCCGTGAAGCGGTTGAAATCCTAGAAACAGCGCTTCTCCCTCCGGCAGCCGATGAAGTCATTATCCGCAATTTGTATGCGGGGGTGAATGCCTCGGACGTGATGATGGCGGCGGGACAATATTTGCTGCCGACTCCGATACCATGCGATATGGGCGGCGAAGCGGTGGGCGAAGTGGTCGCAATCGGCGAAAATGTGGAGTTGCTTAAAGTTGGCGATAACGTCCTGACCAATTTTATCGGCGCAGGCTATCGAGAATACTACACGACCAAAGCACAGCGGGCGGTACAAATCCCCGAAGCCAGCCCAGAGATCATGAGTCTGTCGATTGGCGGCTTAACGGCTTCGCTCGGATTAGAAACAGCCGGCGAGATGAAATCCGGCGAAACCGTATTGGTGACAGCAGCGGCAGGCGGGACAGGACAATTCGCCGTACAGTTGGCAAAGCTGGCAGGCAATCATGTGATCGGCACATGCAGCAGCGACAACAAGGCCGATTTGCTGCGCTCGCTCGGTTGTGACCGCGTGATTAATTACAAAACCGAAAATCTGCGTGATGTGTTGAAGGCAGAATATCCACGCGGCATCAACATTATTTTTGAAGGAGTCGGAACGGCGCAGTTCGACGCGGCGGTGGATTCATTAGCGCGGTTCGGGCGATTGGTAACGATTGGGTTTATCTCCGAGTATAAAGACCAGCCGGATATGATTACGTCGCCCCGGATTTATTATAAAATTCTCGGCAAAAATGCGTCAATTAAGGGCTTTAACCTGAATTTATGGTTTAACCGTCCCGAAACATCGCAGCATTTGATGAAATTAGTCGGTTTATTGAACGAAGGCAAAATTAACCCGATCATCGACTCAACCGTGTTTCGTGGAGTCGCTGGCTGTGTTGATGCGGTGGAATATCTGCAAAGCGGCGCGAACAGCGGCAAAGTGGTCGTGCGGTTTTAGGTCTATTTTTTAGCTACAAAACCCGATTATAAAATTATGACTGGCGTATTTTTTCATAAGCCGCTTTAACCAGCGCTGCGCTATGCGACCAAGCGTGTTTTTCCGCCACCCATTTGCGTCCAGCCAAGCCAATCGCCGCGCCTTTGGCTGGATGATCGAGGAGGTAAACAATCGCATCAGCGAAGGCCTGTGGGTCATCACGGATGAGCATGTGTTCGCCGTCCACCGCGCCAAGTCCCTCGCAGCCAAGCGTCGTACTCACTACCGGACAGCCACACGCTAACGCTTCCATCAGTTTAAAGCGTGTGCCACTTCCGCTCCGAAGCGGACAAATAAATAGAGCGCTGCTTTGCAAATACGGCCGTGTATCATCGACTAGCCCTGTCACGATCACATGCTCGGACTTAAGCGCTAAAATTTCTGATGATGGGTCTTTACCGAGCAGTACGAGGCGAAAATCCGGTTTTTTAACACGTACTAACGGCAAAATTTCGGCGGCAAAATACAGCACTGCATCGGTATTCGGGAAATATTTGTAATCGCCCATATAGACGGCAGTGGACGAATCACGGTCAACTAATGGATTAGGCTGAAAAAAATCCACATCAACGCCGTTGGGAGTCAGGCCGATCTTCGCTTTTGGTGCAGCTTTGTGGATGATGGCTTCATCTATGGACGACATCGCACCGACGGCTTGTGCTTGCGCCCAAATGCGCGGCTCCCAAAAACGCATTTTGATCGCTTCGAGCGCGATGCCGGGGCGGGTATACCAAGGCTGCGCGACACGCGCATGTCGCTGCCAGGCAAGATATTCAATCGCGGGTTCGGAAAGCAAAACAGGAACATCTACCTCATCCGGCACATTTTGCAGCATGTAAAACGACTCGACATGAATGGCGCTTGCAGGTCGTTTTTTTAGCAGATCACGAATCGCTTGTTTCATCGCTTCCGAGTGATACAGCCGCATCGTGATCGGGCGCGGAGTCGTCAAACTGAGCAGTGCGGCCTGCAACGTGTCGGGGCTGGGAGCGCGATCAATCACTGTATATTCACAAAATTCAGCCAAAGGGGTGATGTCGAAAGCACGTTCCTCCGGGCGACCAAAACACACCAACGAAATGTCGTAATCCACGCAAAGATTCTTAAGGAGATTATAGGTTCGCATCCTGCCGCCACTCACAGGGGGATAGGGCAGATACGGGGTCAACATAAGGATGTGCGGTTTGGGCATAGTTGGCATTTAACTCTTTGTCATTTGCAGAAATGATGGTCGATAAGTGTACAGGGGCATATCCAAACCCGTCAATGACGCGGATGCAGCGTGAGCGCGTTGCTAAACTATCGAATTGCGCTTAAACTGTTGAAGAGTCGATAGCCACGACGGATAAAAGGACGCTATCCAATGTCCAACATCACAAATATCAATCTTAAAGTCCTTCTTTTGGATAGTGATTTTTACGCGCTGCAAGCCATTAATGGTTATTTGGCGTGGGATCGGCGTACACGGGTGAATTTTCTGGCGGAAAGCCCGGAGCAGATGTGGGAATATCTCCGCAAAGCACCTGCCGCAGAACTGCCCGATGTCGTCGTGTTAGATGCCGATCATATTGATGGCCCCGAAGGGCTTTCTAAGACGATTTCCAAACTTCGGCAAAAAATGCCGGATGTTAAAGTGATCTGTTTGGCGCAATTTATTGAACCCGACCTCGTACAAGCGGCGGCAGCAGCACAAGCCAGCGCCTATTTGCTTAAACAGGAAGTGCGCTTCCAAATCGCCTGGAGCATCGTTTATACCCTCGATCATGATTTTGTCGTGACGCAAGGGGTGCATCGCGCCTGCCAGCATTTGTTCAACAGCCGCATCTTCCGCGCCTCGATTTTGCCGGAACAGCGTGACTATCCCGAACTGACCGAGCGCATCCGGCAGGCGATTAAATTGTGCGTTGTGGAAGGAATGCCCGCGCATCTTGCCGCTGACGAAATGGGAATCAGTCTGCATACGATTCGCGGCTACATCAAAGAAGGCTATCGCATCCTCGAAGCCTATGACGAAACCGAATATCCAGTGGATATGACCCCGCAAGAACGCGCCTTTATGCGCTTTACCGCCCTTTCCGCCGAAGAAGGCGAAAAATAAAGGGGCGACACGACATCGCCCCAGCAAAATTTACTGCCCGATCACTTCCAGCGCCGCCAGCGTCGGACGATTGACACTCGCTGCCGGGAAATTGATATTCAGCGTCCCGTCCGTTACCATGACCGTGAATGTGCGAATATCCGCCGCCAACG
>Ga0105048_10003259_pt1 | contig 26570 bp, 22 predicted proteins | sample MAT05_FD_78382 | JGI IMG/M metagenome (GOLD analysis project Ga0105048, IMG submission 78382) | Freshwater microbial communities from Lake Fryxell liftoff mats and glacier meltwater in Antarctica - MAT-05 | ecosystem: Environmental > Aquatic > Freshwater > Ice > Liftoff microbial mat | place...
CAGTGAGAAACTAACAGTAACCAGTATAAACTGTTCATTGTTGGCTATTCGCTGACTACTGGTGGGGAGTGGAGGATTCGAACCTCCGAAGGCGTACGCCAGCAGATTTACAGTCTGATCCATTTGGCCACTCTGGAAACTCCCCAAAAAAGGTATAAAAGAACAATTCCGCACCAGCTTTCCGGCTTTGGAGTTGCAAAATTAGTGCTTTTCTGTGTCTTGTCAATACACCGCCTAAAAATTATTTATTTGTGTGCTTAAACCTGATGCTAGTTGAGCCCGCTCAACTGTCTTTTGCAGCAGTTTGAACACAGAATCACCGAAAATACAGCCGATAATTTGGTGTCAATCTCTCTCTACTTTCGCTGATTCTGTAATTAGGAGACTGTAGTTTGTCAAAAGCAAATAGTGCTTTTACAACGTAATTCCGAAACTTAAGGCTCTTACATCTGGCCCTTTACCGCTTTGGAAAATGGGATTCATATCGTACTTAATAAAGAAGTTTGTTCTTAGAAAACCCAAATGAGCCATCAATCCATAGCGCAAATCGTTCTGGAAGAATTGGTCGTGATCGCGTACTTTATCTTTGCCGTATTTAATCATCGTATAACTGTCGATGCGATACCCAACGAATCCTCCGATACCGATGTGGGCTACCCGTCGTCCGTCGTTATTATAAAATGTTACCCGTGGCACAACGGGAATTTGCAGGTTGGCAATTGTCAGTTTGCTCTTATCACTTGGCTGAACAATGTCAGTAAACTCAATTCGCTCGGGAAATTGGGTTGTCTTCCCTTTAGTGACTGTGACTTTGTTATCAAACATTAAGTTATTCCAGTTGATCTCTAGCGCATAGTGCAGACTGAGCCGGGCAGCTTTCCCTTTTATCAATGTTGGGCGTTGTCCAAAGCTAATCCCAAAAAAGCGGGAGCCAATAGGGCGAAGTTCATAGCGGCTCGGGTCGTAGGCTGATGAGTTCGTTGGGGACACAAGTGTGTTTAGGCCTAAAAGAAAGTCCGTCTTAACTCGCCAATCGCTTTGTGAACTCCGTTTATTACGATTCCGCTCCAGTTTATATTCTTTTTCTATATGGTTAGTATCCTTCTTCGATTTGTCATCTCCCCGGAAAATTATTCGAACATCACCATTATTACCGCGTGACCCATCTTTACCGCGTGTGATGATCAAGACAGTGTCCTGTAAATAACGACCTCCATTCTGGCTATCAATACTGATCGACGTCTGACCATTTGGAACTGAATCTAATTTCATGCCCATTTCGCGCACAATCTTGTTCAGATCATACTTTGACAGGCTTTGAATGCTGGCCCTATCAGGAGCGTAAATAACCATTTTGGTACGGTTCGCAAATTGGATGATAAGCGAATCTGCGGATGGGTTGGCTATTGCGGTTAGTGCCGATGCCGCAAATAGCATCAGGGTTATTATGAAGGTGAGTTTCATTATTTCTGTTGTTTAGTTTGATTCTCTTTTGATCGAGTGGAGCGAACAAGCCGGTTGAAAAGGCCACTTTCGTCGTCCTCTCCGTTTAAATTAACATCTACTTTTGCCAGTACTTCGCCATCTTTAAGGCGTTTTATTTGGCGAAACACATGAGTGATTCGGGCGTTTCTAACAGGCATTTCTCTGGCAACTGCTGAACTTGCATTCTGGGTTCTTGCAGTTTCTACCGGAAGGTGTTCTGGAATTGGTTCTCCTACGCTTACGATTAGCGTACGCTCAGAATTCGGCAGTATGGATTTAGTTGAGGTTTCCCTGCTAGTTGAGGCTACAGTGCTGTTGCCTTCAGGAACAGATTGAGGTTGTATTTTTTCTGGTTGTTTTTCTACTGTTTCAGCAATCAAGCTGGGTTGGTCGACATCAATTGTCCAATCTGTAGTTGGCTTATCAGTATTGCGCACATCCTGCCCACGCTCCTTGTTAGAGTACGAATTTCGATACTTAACACTTGTTTCAATTTCATTAGTTGGCGTTGTGGCAGTGGCAAACTTCTCGGTTTCGCTGGTTACCGAATTCTCCCTTTTGCGATCAGGCTTTTGCGCAACTTTTTTTTCGGTTTGCGTTATTATGGCCAGCTCCGGCTTATTTGTCTCCAATGTTGGCTGCTTGTTCCAGTTGACCCATAATAAAGCTATGAGGAAGCAGGCTGCTGCCGCTGAGGCCGACCAGTACCAGGCTACGCCAATTCTCTGGGCAGACTTGTCAGCCATTGTAAGCTGTTGTTCTCCTAATCGACTTTGCAAACGAGTCCATCCTTCTGCTTTGGTTGGCACTGATGCATCGCTTAGGTTTCGCCGAAAAAAATCATCTAACGGCTGATGTTCTGTTGGCTTGTCCATATTCTCTTTCCAATTTTACCAGACTAGTTTGTAGCCAAAGTCTTGCCCGGCTTAATTGTGATTTTGATGTTCCTTCGGATATCCCCAACTCACGGGCAATTTCCTGATGTGTATACCCCTCTATGGCATAGAGGTTGAAAACAGTACGATACCCTTCGGGTAACTGACCTACAAGTCGTAAAAGATCATCGACATGTAGGGTATCTTCTGCCCACTCGTAGTCCGGCTCCGTTGTTACTTCGTCTAGTGCGATTTCTTGCCGCCATATTTTGGTTCTTCGTAGAAACATGAGCGATTCGGTCACCATAATTCGTCGAAGCCAGCCCTCAAAACTCCCTTCCTCCCGAAATTGACCGATACGCTCAAATGCCCGCATAAATCCGTCGATCATCACTTCCTCAGCATCACTCCGATTAGCAATATACCGGACGCATACAACCATCATTTTTCCTGAATACCGCTCATATACAACCTTCTGAGCGCGGCTATCAGTGCGTTTCAGGCCTTGTATAAGTTGAGTTTCCGATTGAAAAAAAGGGATAAGCCGGATCATAAAATCTGCATTATAATCCGAAGATGCTTCCAACAGCGGTTATGGTTGCATTGGTTGCTATTTTTTTGTGTTTTTCTTTCGACAAGCTCTACCTTCTTTTACAAAGTCCATAAAAAAAGGGGCTTAAAGCCCCTTTTGATACTTGATCCCAGCTACATAATGTAGCCAGACTACTCTTGAAATTCTGAAGTTAATTGGTGAAATAAGTAGCATTATCGGTGCAATCACACAGACGTAAACCCATCCATCGGGGTCGCCGAACAAGTAAAATAGAATAAAGCCTAGTACTAATGCGACTCCCCCCGAAACTGCATAACTTACATACATGGCACCGATAAAATAGCCCGGCTCGACCTCGTATCGCAGCCCACACTGTGGACAATGCTCATACATATCATCGAATCCCGTTAGAGAATAGAAGGGCTTTCGGAAAATTTTACCCTTCCTACATTGAGGACATAGCCCGCTTAACACGGCTTGTGATTTCGAGACGTCGGCCATATTCTTTCATGCTGTTACGATACCAGAAATAAGCTACCGTTGCAACAATCAGGTAGGGAGCAACCAGCAAATAAACGATACCAAAATTTAGGTCTGAAGCAACTGTACTCCGACCATTACTTATTGTACTCTCAACTACACTACGACACATGGCACACTGAGCCATGAGGTCAGTAGATAGTGCAAAAAATAGTACTATCATTGTGAGCGATATCTTCTTCCAAATCTTCATGGTTTGATTCGGTTTAAAATCGGTAATAGGGCGCAATCATAAAATACACCACTACACCTGTGATGCTTACATACAGCCAAATAGGATAAGCCCACTTCACAGTTGCTTTGTGCCTGGCTATCTGACCTGAAACAGCAAAGTAAACAGCCCGAAGTACAAACCACACGACTACAATTGACAGTATGATATGCGATACAAGCAAAAAATAATACACAGGGCGAATCCACCCCTTCCCACCAAATGGCGTTGACTCGTGGGTAATGTGGTATAGTATATAACTCACCAAGAATACAGAACCCAGCATAAATGCGCTCAACATAGTACTACGATGCGCAACTACATTCTTTCGCTTGATAAAATATAAGCCAAGCAGTAATAGCACCGATGTAATTGAGTTCAGGAGGGCGTTCAGATGGGGTAAATAGTCTGTCCAATTGCCAAAATTAAATTTTTGGCGAATCCCTAACATTATTGCCACTGCCACTGGTATGACAATAGCTAATGTGTTAATTATACGATTAGCTTTTCGCTCCTCGACTAGTTGAACAGTTTGCATCTCAGTGAATTATTGCTTTGTGTAGATGTCTAAAAGTACCCTCATTTCGAGAATTAACCGATCGACATCTTTCTTATCGGTGCCATCATAAAAACCTCGAATGTGGCCTGCCTTATCTACTAAAACTAACTTTTCGCTATGGATAAAAGTTTCATCGGGCTTGCCATAGCTAACGCCATGGTCAACCACAGGCAGGAAATATCCACGCTGTGCCAAATTATAGATCTGGGCTTTGTCGCCAGTCAGGAAATACCACTTTCCAGGTATGGCTTCGTACCGTTTTGCGTATGCTTTTAGCTGCTCTGGTTTATCATGTTCGGGATCAACGGAGAAAGACAGAAAAATAATCTCCGGTTTGTCCCGGAAAATGTCCTGCACCCGCGTCAATTCGCTTGATATTTTCGGACAGATGGTACCACAACGAGTGAAGAAAAAAGCGGCCACGTGAATTTTGCCCCTAACTGTAGTACTATCGGTTATACCCCCATCCTGATTGACAAGTTGAAACCCTGGCACGGTTCGAAAAAGGGTATCTTCTACCTCCTGCCCAAAATCATTCACCTGTTTACCGATCATGGGCTCTCCGTTTGTTGAGTCGATAACAGGGATATACCGTCGAAGTTGGTAGTGATTTTGGGTCAATCCCCTGAGCAATACATATGCCAAAGCCGGGACCAGCAGAACAATCAGCAGGATCCCGGCTTTTGTATTTTTAGTCATGTTAGCGAAGGTTGAAGATCGAGCCGCCTTCCATCATCATCGCCAGCAATAGCCAACAGACGAATAAACATGGAAGCAGAATGGCCCAAATCAGACCTTTCACTTCATGTTTCAAGTGCATGAACTCGCCAACGATATAAAACGCTTTTACGATTGTCAGTCCAACAAACACAGATGTTTTGAAGTAACCTGCTTTGATTGTAAAGGCAATAATAAACTCCAGCGTCGTTATAGCCGCCAAAATGTAGAATACCTTCCAAATTCGTTTAGTCTGAGCCGGTGCAACTTCGGTGCCGGCATGGTCTGCGTGGTGATTATAATCAGACATTGTAGTGAAACCGTGAGGTTATAAACCGTAAGTATTAAACCAGGTAGAAGAACGTAAATACAAACACCCAAACAAGGTCAACAAAGTGCCAGTAGAGACCTACTTTCTCCACCATTTCGTAATGACCACGACGCTGATAAAGGCCAGTTGCTGTCCGATAAAAAATCAGAATATTGAGGACAACTCCACTAAATACGTGTGTACCATGGAAACCCGTGATAAAGAAAAACAGGTCGGCGAAGGCTGGTGGACCGTATTGGTTCTCGTTCAAATTTGCTCCAAAGACAGTACGACTTGCCCATTCTCCGCTTATCAGTTCCTTAATCTGCATTCCCTTCTCAGTACCATGAATAAAGTGGGACCATTCCCATGCCTGACAGCTCAAGAAAGCAATACCACCCAGAATTGTCCAGAGCATGTATTTCTCGACCGTTGGGCGATCCATCCGGTGCCCAGCCTCAACTGCCAATACCATTGTTACGCTACTGAAGATGAGGATAAACGTCATCAAACCTACGAAAACAAGTGGCAAGTCAATACCATGTAAAAAAGGAACTGAGTTGTAGACCTGCTCAGGAATTGGCCAATAGAGATTCGAGAATTGAAATACTCCGTGGATTGCCGGGTCGTAGGCCAGGAAACTGAATCGAATCAACCCATAGGTTACTAGCAGAGCCGAAAACGTGAAGGTATCTGAGATGAGGAAAAACCACATCATTAGTTTACCATAACTTGCGTTCATCGGCTCGACACCGCCCATCCAGGTCTTTTTGTCGAATAGTTCGGTTGACTCCGTCGTTACTGTCGTCGCCATGCGTAAGGTAGTGAAATTAGCGCGTGAGCGCCACAGATTAATGGAAATAGATTAAAAACGCGAACAAATATAACCAGAGAACATCCAGAAAATGCCAGTATGTGGACGCAATCTCTATCTGATCTAAACTCTTGGCATGAATGGTTAACTGAAAAGCTGCTTTCAATGCATACAGCAGTACTACAAGCCCCGAAATCAAGTGAAAAGCGTGCAAGCCTGTAAACACATACATAAACGACCCCGCAGGATTTCCCACAAAAAACACTTTCTGATCCACTAGCTGAACCCATCCCTGAAACTGCATGTACAGGAAGATCATTCCAGCTACAAAAGTAATGCTTATCGCTAAACGCATCAGTCTAAATCGGTCTTTTTTTGCAGCCCATACTGCCAGTTGCATCGTAAGGCTACTAAAAATCAAGACCGCAGTGCTGTAGGAAAAAACCGCCGGTATGGTATATTCCAGCCAATTCCCCTCAGCACGACGTACAAGATACGCACTTGTCATGGCTGCGAAGAGCATAATAATACTCACAATAAATAGCCACATAATGAACTTTTTAGGGTTCATTGAGAGGGTTTCTTCTGGTTCTTCAACCGTGTATTCGACACTCTCTAATTCCTCTTTCATATTACACCTTGTCTAAGACGTAAGCAATTTGGACAATGGGCAAGTATAAAAATGAGCCGAACATTAATTGTAAAGCGTTTTTATCTGTCCCCTGTTTAACTAATCGGAGATTCAGGTATAGGAAGCCAAGTCCGGCAATCGCGGCAGTCCAAGCAGAAACTGAGCCTGTAAAGCCGAATTGGGTAGGCAGAATACTTAATGGCAGTAGCACTAAAGTAAACAACAATACAACTAGAGCTGTGTTCAGCGACTTAGTATTATCAAGTGGCAAGAGTCGGAACCCCGCCTTTTTATAATCTTCGTCAAGCACCCAGGCAATAGCCCAGAAGTGAGGAAATTGCCAAACAAATTGCACCGCAAACAACACTAATGCTTCCAGATCAATGATGCCTTTAGCAGCCACACATCCAATCAAAGGAGGCAAGCCCCCAGGAATCGCACCAACAAAAACCGCAATCGGACCAACTCGTTTGAGCGGTGTATAAGCGAAGCTGTAAAGTAGATACGAGACAAATGAGATAGCAGCCGTCAACGGGTTGAACCATAAAGCCTGAACCAGAATGCCAACAAACAGTAGTATACCTGCAAAATACAACGCACTCCGTTTACTCAACCGACCTGATGGCAATGGACGTTTGCCTGTCCGATTCATCATTCGATCGAGCTCAACTTCCAATACTTGGTTTGTGGCATTGGCAGCTCCTGTAATCATTAACCCGCTGATGCTAAATAGCACGATTAAGATTACGTTATATCCTGCTTGTGTTGCCAGCATATATCCTAACGCTCCTGACAACCCAACAATTACGGCCAGCCGAAGTTTGAGCAACTCGACGTAGGCTTTGATTTTCGACCGCCAGCGCGTCGTGGTGGATTCTATTTTTTCCTCTACCGTCATCATAACGTTTTAGCAACCTTCCCTGGCGATAATACTCTCTCTTCCCGATGTGGAAACAGCGACTCTTTGTTAATTAACAAAATCAGTACGAATTGCATTCCAAGGGCAACAACAGCCATTGTTAAATGTATGGGTTGTGCTGCTGCAGGCATTCCCAGATAAGCCAAACTCACACCCGTTATAATTTGCACTATTGTGAGAGTGATAGTAGCACTTCCTAACGATGTCAATACGGGTGGGTTTTGTTGTTTCCTAAACTGCCAGTACCAGAGTGATTGAGTTATCACAACCACCCATGAAAATGAGCGGTGTATGACAAACTTTATACCTAGATTTTCGGCCCAGTGATCTCGTCCGGCTGCACCTAATAGCCGAGCAATTGCATCTACCTCTTCTCGAACTTGAGTCCCCAATACTATTTGAACCAGCAATGCAATAGAGCTGATTATCAAAAAACGATTGATAAATAATTTACTCTTAATAGCACTACTTGGTAAAACGGCTGAATAGGAACGAGTTGCCACATAAATTAACACACCAACAATTAAAATGGCGACCAACATATGCAGTGTTACAATCCATGGAGCCAGTAAATTTGATACCACTTTGGCACCGAGCCAGCCTTGAAAGCCAACTAAAAGAAAACCGACAAAACTTAGGACCGTAATGATCCTATCCGTTTTTAGGAAGCGAAGGGAGGCTAGGAACGTTAGGAAAATAAAGAAACCCGTCAGTACGCCTAAGAGCCGATTAACGTACTCAATCCACGTTTTGACCGGGTTGAAAAGGGTATCGCCGTAGCCGCGATGACTATAAACTTCCTGATAATTGGATGGGAGTTGCGATACATCCGTTGGCGGAACCCACTGCCCAAAGCATTTAGGCCAATCGGGACAGCCCATTCCGGAACCGGTTCCCCTGACGATACCACCTGCCAAAATAACAAGGTAAATGGTAGCAACCGTCAGGAGAGCCATTCTCCGAAACTGCTGTTCGTGGTGAAGAGATGTCATCTTTTTATCGACAGTCAACATAAAGATGACATCTCTTTAGGATTAATGCGGCTGATTAAATTGATCATTCAAGTTTTGGGCCTCTATCTCTTTCTCCAAACCAATCAACTCGTTTTCGTGTGGGAGATTTGATTCAGGTGTTTGCGAGTAAGGCACGTTTTGGGGGATGAAGTCATCCTTTGCACCTGGCTTACTGTAATCGTATGGCCACCGATAAACCGCAGGGATTTCTCCTGGCCAGTTACCATGCTTCGGATTTATTGGTGTTGTCCACTCCAGTGTATTCGAATTCCATGGGTTTTGTGATGTCCGCTTTCCCCGGAACAAGCTATAGATGAAGTTAAACAGAAACAGGAATTGCGCACTGAAGGTAACGATAGCAGCAATACTGATAAACGAATTCAAATCAGCAAAGATGTTCCTCGTAAAATCGTAGCTCGTAAATGCGTAGTAACGACGGGGGAAACCAGCAATACCTGTGTAGTGCATCGGAAAAAACACGCAATAAATACCAATGAACGTTAACCAGAAGTGAACATACCCTAGTTTCTCATTCATTAAACGGCCAAACATCTTAGGGAACCAATGATAAACACCCGCCAACAAACCAAATGCCGACGAAGCACCCATCACCAGGTGAAAGTGAGCCACAACAAAATAGGTATCATGCAACTGAATATCAAGGGCCGAGTTACCCAAAATCAAGCCAGTTACCCCACCTGAAATAAAGAAGGATACTAAACCGATTGAAAACAGCATGGCCGGTGTAAACCGAATATTTCCCCGCCAGAGCGTTGTGATATAGTTAAAGGCCTTTACTGCCGAAGGAACGGCGATGATTAATGTGAGGAACATGAAAATTGATCCCAAAAATGGATTCATTCCTGTTACAAACATGTGGTGAGCCCAAACTATAAACGCGAGAAAAGCAATACCCATCATGGAAGCAATCATGGCACGGTATCCAAAAATGGGCTTACGAGCGTTGGTTGCAATTACTTCTGACGTGATGCCTAATGCAGGCAACATTACAATGTAAACCTCGGGGTGCCCCAGAAACCAGAACAGGTGCTGGAACAAAATTGGACTACCACCTACGTTCGGCAAAGCCTCGCCATTAATATAGATTTCTGACAAGTAAAAACTTGTTCCGAACGAACGGTCGAATATCAACAGCAGAGCAGCTGACAAGAGCACCGGGAACGAAATCAGACCTAGTATAGCCGTCAGTAAGAACGCCCAGATTGTTAGCGGCAGTTTGCTAAACGACATTCCCCGTGTACGCAGGTTGATAACCGTTGTAATATAGTTAATACCACCTAACAGCTGCGACACAATAAACAGAGCCATACTACTAAGCCATAGGGTCATCCCAAGCTCAGAACCCATGTGCGCCTGTGGTAAAGCACTAAGTGGTGGATATATAACCCACCCACCTGCAGCTGGACCAGTTTCCAAGAACATTGACGAGAACATGATTACACTGGCTACAAAAAAGAACCAGTATGACAACATGTTTAGAAAACCGGATGCCATGTCACGAGCACCGATCTGTAAGGGAATCAGAAAGTTAGAGAATGTTCCACTTAAACCAGCCGTTAGTACAAAGAACACCATAATGGTTCCGTGCATAGTAATTAAGGCCAGGTAAAAGTTGGGGTCCAGCTTATTAGATTCATTGATCCAACCTTTTAGTATTGGTTTCAGAAAACCAAGCTCCATGTTGGGAAAGCCTAACTGAAGACGGAAGATAACCGACATACTAATGCCGATGATTGACCAGAATATACCAGAAATCAGGTATTGCTTAGCAATCGTTTTGTGGTCTTCCGAAAAAATGTATTTGCGCCAGAAGCTATCTGGTTCGTGGTGCTCGTGTTCTGCTACGTGAACAGATGTCGTGAGGTTCGTTTCTACAGTTTCCATCGTTTGGTATCTGTTCGTAATTATCGTTTAACGCAATGAAACACTAACTGCTGAACCACCCTGTTCTGTTGTTGCAGTGGTGCTGTCGGATGGAGCAGCCGAATCTGCTGGAAGATATTTCGCAGCCTTTGCTTTCAAATTAGCAGGAATACGAGTTGCATATTCTGGAAAAGACGTCAGCAATGGCTTTTGTTCTGCGCACCATTTTTTCCACGAGTCTTCATCTTCAACTATCAGACGAAGACGCATCGAGAAATGACCACGCCCACAAACTTCGGTACAGGCAATTTCGTATGTAAAATCCTGGTTATTCAAGTCGTTCTTCATTTGCTCTGTAGTCTTATCAGCTACAAACCAGAAGCGAGTTGGCATACCGGGAACGGCATCCATTTTCACACGCATGTGTGGAATAAACACACTGTGCAATACATCACGAGCCCGAATTTTCAAGTGAATTGGCTTTCCAACTGGAATATGCATTTCAGTCGTTGATGTAAAGTCATCAAACGATTTCTCGTCGGAAAAGTCAATACCAGTGTCATTGTTGTTATCAATGAGCTTGTAGTTGAAATTGCCAAGCTTATTGTCATCAACACCTGGATAGCGAACAATCCAGTTAAACTGCTTACCAATAATCTCGATCTCCTGAGCATTTGCTGGTGCCTCCGACATAATATCCCGCCAAGCTCTCCAGCCAGTGAATACCATTACTGCCATAATCACAGCAGGAACTACTGTCCAGATTAACTCTAGCTTGTGGTTTTCTGGGTAATAAGCGGCTTTATAGTTCTTCCGGGCCTGATAGCGAAAGGCGAAGTAAAACAGAATCGTATTGGTAAGCATAAAAGCCGCCGTTACGATCGACATTGACACCCAGAACAGAGTATCTACCCGGCGACCGTGTGGAGAAGACGCTTCTGGCAAAAAATATTGCGTTGCATCTATAAAAGACCAAGTAGCCGCAATGGATCCCAACACCAGGAACACCATAAACATGGCTCCATTTACCCGGTTGCTAACTCCTGTGTACGTCGCATCTTCGTCTACTTTATTGACATTGACGCCCCGCACTACGGCTACCATACGTGACACTACCAATGCGGCTAGTGCCAAAAAAATTACGGCTAATAAGCCAACTATGTAAATCATAAGATTACAAAGATTTTAAATGTCGTGATGAATTGCTTCTTCAATCATCGGGTGGTTCTTCGGATACAGGTTCGCTTTCGCTAACTGGGCTGAAATAGACCACATAAATCCGCAGGCAAAAATCAGAATCATACCGAACTCAATTGGACCAAAGCCACCGTGTTCGCCTACTGTACCAGGCATAATGTTCGTGTAAAAATCAAAGTAGTGACCAACAATAATTCCCCAACAGGCAATTTTCAAAATACCTTTAACTCGTTTGGCATCTCTTGTCATTAAAACAAGGAATGGAAATACAAAGTTTAGGAAAAGAGTAATAAAAAATGGCGCTTTGTAGATACCATTGAAGCCGCTAAAACGCTCACGATAGTATATCGTTTCTTCGGGCAGGTTGGCATAATAAATCAGCATAAACTGAGAGAACCAAACGTAAGTCCAGAAGATGCTGAACGCAAACATAAACTTGCCCAGATCATGCAGGTGATTCTCATTAACAGCTTGTAAGTAGCCACGCTCTTTGAGGGTAACCACTGTCAATGTTATTACTGCTAAACCAGTTACGTGCCAGCTTGCCAGCGTGTACCAGCCAAACATTGTTGAGAACCAGTGGGCGTCAATAGACATGACAAGGTCCCATGCTGCGGTAGATGACGTTACTGCGAATATAACGAGAAAGGCTACACCAAATTTAATGCTCTTCTCGTAATACGCTGTTCCGCCTTCAAGATCCTCTTTCAGGGAGAAGTTACGCAGTAGTCGCCACAAGCCATACCACGATACAAAATAGAACGCGATTCGAGCCAGGTAGAAAGGAGTGTTCAGAAAGCCACTTTTGCCGGCAATAATTGGGTCGTACTGTTCGCTTTTGGGGTCATAGAGCTCATGGTGTGTCCAGTGAAACAGATCATGTCCGCCCGCAAAAAACACCAATAAAATAACTACACCCATAAAAGGCAGGTAAGCGGGCAGAGCTTCTGGAATTCGCTTAAAAACGGACGACCAGCCTGCTTGAGCCAAGTAGTTATACGACATGAAAAACATGCCGATAACGGAGACTCCAGCAAAATATACTGCGTTAAGCCAAAGGTTAGCCCACAAACGGGTTGTCCATTTGAAGGCATGCTCGCCTTCGGCCCCAGCGCTATGACCCTGGCCATGAACAACTTCGTGTGAGTGATCGCCAACGCCGGATGCCAGCAGAAACGAGCCGAGAGCCACCAGTGCGACACCCGCACCGATGCCAATCAGCAACCGACGCTTCGACTCGCCCGTGAATTCATACTCTTGCTCCAGCGATGGTATTGCGTGAACAGATGCCATTGATTGTGATTTTATCCTTGCTGTAATTTGTGAACATACTGAACGATTTTCCATCGCTCTTCGGGGGTCATCTGTGATCCATGGGGCCACATACGGCCTTTTCCGTGTGTAATGACGTGGAAAATATGCCCGTCATTCATAGTTTTAAGAGCATCAGACGAGTAGTTAGGAACGCCCTTGTATTGAGCGGCAACCAACCCGTCGCCTTTACCACCTTCTCCATGGCAATGTGTACAGTAGCGGCTATACAGAAGCTTCCCTTCCTCTAGCGTTTTATCTGTTTGCGGGATTGGGTTTGTCAATGTGCGCTCTGCAATGCCAATACTGTCTTTGGCAATATTGTAAATCATCAGGGTGGTCAACGCACTGTCACCTTCGCCAAAGCGAGTATGGTAGTTTGGCCGGGAAACTGTTCCTTGAGCAGGCATCCGCATGTTCAAACCCATCGGATTTACGGTATTCGAATCAATCTGACGATAAGGCTCATAGCCTACCGGGACATACATTTGAGGGGCATATTCGACTCCTGTATCGTCGTGGCTCTTAGAACACGATGTGTTCAGAATTGCGACGCTCAGAAGGGCTAAAGATGCTATTGTTAGCTTGTTACCTATCATTGTCAACCTTTCCAATTAAAACTGCTTGACATTAACTTCTGCTGCGCCGGAATCCTTCAAAATCTGCTCAATACGACCTTCTGCTAACTGGTTTTTGCTTAGGTCAACAGCCATTGCAAATTTATTATCAGTAGTTCGAAGATCGTACATTAGTGGTTTCACACTAGTTCCGAGGCCATTAGAGACAATGAATGTCCCTACCATACCAAGTGCGCAGAAGAGAACGGTTAATTCGAAAATTATCGGAATATAGGCTGGGAATGAATAGGAATCTTTACCCCCTACAATCATTGGCCAGTCGAATTTTTCAGTGTAAGCGATCAGGGCAAGACCAGTCAGCGTACCTGAAAGGCCGAAAAGGAAGGCAGCGACACCTAATTTCGTCCGGGGATGTCCAAGAGCCACATCCAGTCCGTGAATAGGGAATGGTGTGTATACCTCGTGAATTCGTACGCCTGCTTCTTTTACTTCTTTTACGGCTTTTAGCACCACATCATCATCATCGAAGATGCCCACTAAAAACTTACCATTGCTGTGTGTATCTACCATTTTTTCGTGTGTCAGTGGGTTATTCAGCGTCTTTGTTAAACGTAGGATTTGCGACACGTTCTCCTTTCGCAACTCCTGAAACCGATGCCGGTAATCTCTCAGAAGACGACTTAATAATCGCCTTTACTTCGGCCATGTTCACAACTGGCAGGAATTTAGAGAAGAGTAGGAACAGGGTGAAGAAGAAGCCAAATGAGAAAATGTAATCGCTTATATCAAACAAAGTTGGGTGGAACATAGCCCAGCTCGATGGTAGGTAATCACGGTGTAGCGAAGTCACGATAATCACAAACCGCTCGAACCACATACCGATATTCACAACTACTGACAGTACAAATGTCCAAACTACTGACCGACGAATTGATCGGATCCAGAATAGCTGCGGAGAAATTACGTTACAACCCATCATGGTTGCATAAGCCCACCAGTATGGACCTGTAGCCCGGTTAATGAAGGCATAACTCTCAAACTCGACACCTGAATACCAGGCAATGAAGAATTCCGTCAAATAAGCTACACCTACAATTGAACCCGTCAGTGTGATGATTTTATTCATCGACTCAATGTGCTCAATTGTTATGTAATCCTCCAGGCGATACACAACCCGGATAATCAACACCAGGTTTTGAACCATGGCAAAACCAGAGAAGATTGCACCCGCTACAAAATACGGTGGGAAGATAGTTGTGTGCCAACCCGGAACCACCGAGGTAGCAAAGTCCATACTTACAATTGTGTGTACGGAGAGTACAAGGGGCGTAGACAGGCCAGCCAGGATTAAGCTCATATACTCGTACCGCGCCCACGTTTTGGCCGAACCGTTCCAACCCAGAGACAAGGCACCGTAAATGTAGCGGGATACTTTGCTGCGAGCACGATCACGGATAGTAGCCAGGTCAGGAATAAGACCCATGTACCAGAATATCAGCGATACGGTGAAGTACGTACTGATGGCAAACACGTCCCACACGAGGGGCGATTTGAAGTTCACCCAAAGTGAACCAAAGGTATTTGGCAATGGCAATGCCCAATAGGCTAACCAAGGACGGCCCATGTGCATGACAATGAAACTAGCGGCACACAATACGGCAAAAATCGTCATTGCTTCTGCTGCGCGGTTCACTGCAGTCCGCCATTTCTGACGGAACAGTAGCAAAATGGCCGAGATGAGCGTACCGGCATGACCGATACCTACCCACCATACGAAGTTGGTGATATCCCAGGCCCAGCCAACGGTTTTGTTCAGGCCCCAAACGCCTAAACCTTCCCACCAAGTCCAGAACACGCACGCGGTTCCGTAAATTAGAACAACTACTGAAATGGTGAAAGCGATCGTCCACTCGCGGGTGGGAGCACCTTCAACCTGTCTGCTGATGTCCTCCGTTACATCGGCGTATGTTTTACCACCGGTAACGAGCGGAGTTCTCACGGACGAAGTGACATGCATAATTTTATATCAATTAATTACGTTGGCTCACTAAAAAAACTACGCTTGCGACTCTTGAACAGATTCTTGTTTCAGCGTTTCGTCTTTATTACGAATCTTGGTCAGATACGAAATTTGAGGCCGAACGTTGATTTCTTCCAGTACGTGGAAAGCGCGCGACTCTAACTCAGTAGCAAGTACTTTCGAAATCGTGCTCTCGGGATTGTTCATGTCTCCGAATACAATAGCATTGGTTGGACATGACTGCGCACAGGCAACCTGAACTTCATCGGGCAATGGACGACGGCGTTCTTTCTTGGCGGTCAACTTGACTTCCTGAATACGCTGCACACAGAACGAACACTTTTCGATTACACCCCGTGACCGAACTGTAACATCCGGGTTAATAACCATTTTGCCAAGGTCATTATTGAAGTGATAATCGAAATTGTCATTGTCGAAATATTTGAACCAGTTAAACCGGCGAACCTTGTAAGGACAGTTGTTGGCACAGTAGCGAGTTCCAATGCAACGGTTGTATGTCATCTGGTTCAGACCTTCTGTGCTGTGAGTCGTTGCCAAAACTGGGCAAACCGTTTCACAAGGGGCATTTGAACAATGCTGACATAGCATTGGCATGTGGGTTACTTCTGGATTTGCAGAAGCAACTTCCATTGCTGAGTAATCCCCTTCTTCTCCGTCACTGCTATAATAGCGGTCAATACGCATCCAGTGCATTTCACGACGCATAATAACTTCGTCACGACCTACTACCTGGATATTATTTTCAGAGTTACAACCAACGATACATGTTCCGCAACCGATGCAGGAGTTCAGATCAATGACCATACCCCACGAATGGTTTGGTTTACCGTAGCCGTTCCAGAGTGTAATATCAGTTGGATCAACTGGACCTTCCGACGTTTGCACTTTGGGCCGATGACTTCCTGCTGCTTTGTCTTTCTTGTATGCCGCCAGAGTAGCCTCCTGTAATACAGCCCGACGACCCATAACGGTATCGTGCGTTTGGGTTTGGGCAATCTCACGTTTACCACTGATTCCGTCTACTTTAGCGTTTACCGCCGATAGCATGACATAACCATTGACAATGGAGACAAACGGATAGGCGTTTTTACCAACATTGTTTGCCGACCGACCTGCTTTCTCCCGACCATAACCGATGGCAACGCCAACAGTATTGTCTGCTTGTCCTGGTTGAATCAACACGGGCAACTCAATGGCTGGCTTACCGTCGACCGATACGCTCACCATGTCGTTTTGTACCCAACCCTTTTCAGCCGCAGTTTTCTGTGAAATCGTAGCGTAGTTGTCCCAACACGCTTTTGTGACAGGATCAGGCAACTCCTGCAACCAGGGGTTATTTGCCAACGAACCTGTTCCAATACCAACTTTTTCGTATAGAACCAGTTCCATATTGCTTGTCGGGCGATAACGCTGCGCAATGGCAGCACCTGCCTGACCAACGATTCCGGCATTGAACGAAGCTCCACCAGCAGAAGTCGTTCCTTTGTTAGGCTCGAATACACCATCATTCAGCGTCTGAATCCAGAAGGCGTCGAATGACGAATAACCGCTTGCCTGTGCATAATAATTGGTTCGCCAGAAGTTTTTCAGATAAGCCTGGAAATCACCTGGCCGACCCGCCCACGTCAATAAGCTTGACTGGAACTGACGGGTTTTGAAAATATGCGTAATAGCAGGCTGAGTAATACTATAAAAACCGCGCTTGGGTTCAGCATCACCCCAGCATTCCAGATAATGAGGAGCGGGTGCGATGTACTTACACAACGAGGCTGTTTCGTCAGCTCGATCAGCGAACGACAGCGACAGAACTATTTTAGGCAAAGCCTGAGCTAGTTCAGCACCGCGAACATGGTCATAAACAGGATTGGCACCAAAAAACATTACTGCCTGAACAGTACCAGCTTTAGCCTCATTGATAAAGGCATTCATTTGCTGGTCGCTACCCTGACGGTAATTCAGTGGCGTACCCAAATCGATTGTTGTACCGTAGCTGCCCAATAAACTGTTCAGCGCGTTGACAACGATCTGAACGTTTGGATCATTTGAGCCGCAAACCACCAATGACCGTCCACGTGATGCGGCCAGGTCAGCTGCTGCTTTGTCCAAATATTGGACTTCGGTGACGGCAATACCACCGATGGCCGAACCACCTAATTTAGCGGCTACCTTGTTATATAGGGAGGCAACAACCAAGCCTTCCTGAGAAGGTTTGTACGTGTGCCGGTAGTCGGCGTTAGAACCAGTCATAGACAATAAGGTCTCGAACTGGTAATGACGCGACATATTCTTCTTCGTAGCTCCCAGTTTACGCGTCTCGGCGTACGGACGGGCAAATTCTAAAGGAGCTATCCACGTTCCTAAGAAGTCGGCACCGATGCTTACAATAGTCTGTGCCTGATCGAACCGGTACGATGGAACTACGGCTTGCCCGAATGATGCCTGATTTGCCTGAATCAAACCCGATACCGAATTGGCATCGTACATGATATGGCTTGCCGTTGGGTATTTTGCTACAAAATCAGCGACAACTGCCTTAGTAGATGGGCTGATAATTGTGCCGGTAACAATCCGAATAGCACCTCCGCGACCCGCAACCGTACTTAACTGGCTCATTATTTCACGGTCGGCAGTAGCCCAGTCGATGTCGGCGTCTCCGCGCTTTGCGCCTTTCAGCTTGTCGATATCATATAACGACAGTACCGAAGCCTGAACTCGAGCCGTTGTACCGCCCCTTGTAATACTGGAAGCCGGATTACCTTCGATCTTGATGGGTCGCCCCTCCCGCGTTTCAACTAATACAGATGCGCAATCACCACCTTCAATATACGTTGATGCGTAATAGTCAGAAATAGACGGGAACGTAAACTCAGGCTTGTTTAAATAAGGAATTGCTTTTCGGACAGGCGTATCACAAGCTGCGAGTGAGACTGCCGCCAAGCCAAAACCCATTACTTTTAAAAAGTCACGGCGTTGGGGGTCTTTGCCAAGCAGGTCCTCTTCCGAGTTTACGTTGCCGAACTCAGAGTTTGCATTTTTCACAAACTGAGCATCATTCTGCAACTCTTCAACCCCCTTCCAATACCGTTTAGTCGTATTCTCCATGTGTAATTGTATGAAAATCGAATTAGTAGTGGCACTTTGAACATTCAAGACCACCGATGTTGGCTACTTTGAGCGGCTCTTTAGTCTCTTTACGGTGTAAGGCAACCAGCTTGTCGTAGTAAGCGTTGTCTTTAGTATTAACCTCCGTTTTGCGGTGGCAGTCAATACACCAGCCCATTGTGAGTGATGAACGCTGCTCCACAACTTCCATCTTTTCGATTTCGCCGTGGCAGGTCTGGCACTGAACATTACCAACATTGACGTGTTGCGCGTGATTGAAATAAGCCAAATCAGGCAAATTATGAACCCGAATCCACTCGATAGGGCGATTCTGTTCGATAGCCGCATAGATCTTTTGAATTTCTGGCGATTCTTTTTTGATTACCCCGTGGCAGTTCATACAGATGTTAGCCGCCGGAATAGTAGCTGACTTGCCTTTGTTGACACCCGTATGGCAATAGTTACAGTCAATCTTGTATTGACCCGCGTGAAGTTTGTGCGAGTACTGAATGGGTTGCTTAGGCGCATATCCTTGCTGAATGCCAACGCTAAACGAGCCATCAATAACTACTTTAGCAACGATCAAAACAAACAACCAAACAACCACCGAACGGATTATTGGATTGTTGACCGTGTTGGTTAGGCCTGTGCGCAGCCGATCTACCAACGTAGCCCCGCCAACTGGTGTACCTTCTAACATGGCTACACTTGGCTGAACAGCTTTAGAAAGGATGGTTACGATAACGAGCAACACGCCCAAAACCAATAACATCACTACTAACAGAGCAACTAATACAAAGGTGAACAAGCTTGAAGGAGATCCTGAATCACCTGATTGGTTTGCAGCCGCTCCTATTACAGCAGCTCCTCCAGCGGCAACGGCAGCCTTTTGAGGTGCATTAGCCGAGTCAATATAATCCAGAATACCTGTAATGTCATCATCTGTTAAATTCGGAAAATTCGACATTTGAATCTTGTTGTACTTATTAAATACTCCCACCGCATAAGCGTCTCCTGTAGCAATAACAGCAGACGAATTACGAATCCACTTCTTCAGCCAGTCCTCACCCGGAGTCCGTTTCCGAACGTCTTTTAAACCAGGTCCGATTAAATCTTCCGCTGTAACTGCGTGGCACTGAGCACAGTTGTTGCTGTACAGTACCTTACCTTTCTCGATATCACCACCGCCACTCGCTGGTGCGGGGGTTGCTGCTGCTGGACCGCCACCGGCTGCTGCCGCCGAGTCCTGTGCATTCACCTGACCGCCATTGAGTAGCAACGTCAGTGAAAGCGCTAATACTCCGCAAAATCCTGACAAACGACTCATTTTCAATGATTTATTTAGTGAGTTGTAATACATAATGCTTACTAACTTTTATTGGCTCACAAAAGTAATGCACGATTGCTGTTTACCCAAACGTTCACTTTTGATATTTTGAGCCATCTTATAATTTGTATTCGGTCTAAGCCAGTCTTACCGAAGTGAACTTCTAACTGTTTGTGTACCACAAATTGTTTACTCTACAAGATGGATATTTTTATAGCCCGAAGGTGGCTAGAAAGTTGAGTGTTTCAGCAGAAAACTTGAAAATTTTTTCAAGTAACTCACCATGAGTGAAGGAGTACTAGATATTTTTGAGTAGACTGTCTACGGAAAATCCATGTGGATACTATGCTGATACAGCTGCTACTTATTGGAAGACTACTCAAAACTGAACTATATCCAGACTCAAACACCCTTATGTCCTCAAAAATGACTATCCAATACTGCTCCGATCTTCACTTGGAATTCATTCATAATCAAGAGTATATTATCAACAAACCACTTGAAACAGTCGGTGACGTGTTGATATTGGCGGGCGACATCACTAGCTTGAATTATTACAATGTACGAGCTTTTGACAAATCCTTTTTCAAGTCATTGAGCAAGCAGTTCAAACGGGTGTTGTGGATTCCGGGTAATCACGAGTTCTACCGTAGCTGGGATACGATTATGCTTGACAAACCTGTGCAGATTCAGGTGTTACCCAATATACAGTTAGTACATAACGTAGCAGTGGTGATTGATCAGGTCCGGTTTCTGCTCACAACGCTCTGGTCGCATATTGATGAACAGAATGAATGGACCATCGGACGGGGAATGTCGGATTTCGATCTGATTCGCTATTCCGGGCGAAAACTTACGCCAGCCATGTACACAAAAAGGTTGCACGAACCATCGCTGGCGTTTCTCCGAACGGAATTAGCCAAACCCTTCAATGGGCCAACGGTGGTCGTTTCGCACCATCTGCCTTCCTTACAGTGCGTACATCCCCGCTACAAAAACAGCGAGTTACAACAGGGTTTTGCGAATGATCTCGACAATTTTATTCTGGAAACCCAACCTGATATCTGGCTTTATGGACACAGCCACGGAAATCGGCCGCCAATTCAAATCGGGAAAACACAATTGCTCACCAATATGCTGGGATATGTGTCCTATGGCGAAAACAAGGATTTCCAGAACCCGGCAGTAATTCATATAGACTAGCCTACACACCCATTGACTCACATTAGTCAGCTAGAAAGCTCAACAAGAAATGAACCAGTCAAACACTAACCGGATAACCGCTATTTACCTACAAACAATCTACATCGGCCACCACACTGACCTGCCTCAAACCCTTATCAGTGAGAATATCATTGATGCGGTCACGGATGAATTCCTTTACGGCTTTCATATTCACTGGGCCGCGCTCGATCTTTATTAATATATCGTACAGAAACTGGTTGCGGATGCGCTCCACCAACGGCTGTTCGGGGCCCAGCACGCGACTACTTCCGAGCGTGTCGGTAAGTTCGGCGGCAAGGCGCTCGGCAGCCTGTTTGCTGATATGTTGTTCGGGGTGACGAACCGTTAGTTTGATGAGCCGCGAAAACGGAGGATAGTTAAAATTCTGCCGCTCCTGAATCTCTTCATCATAAAGCCCCTTGTAGTCATTGTTAATGATTTTCTGAAGAATCAACTGCTGAGGATTATTGGTCTGGATTAACACGCGCCCCCGTCGTCCACCCCGCCTACCGGCACGTCCGCTCACCTGAGTGAGCATCTGAAACGCCCGCTCGGTGGCTCTGAATTCCGGAAAGTGAATAATACGGTCAGCGTCAAAAATGCCGACCAGACTTACATTATCGAAATCGAGTCCCTTCGTAATCATTTGCGTCCCTACCAGCATATCGACCTCGCCTTGTTCGAATTCCGAAATAATTTGCTGATAGGCGTTTTTAGCCCGCGTTGTGTCGAGATCCATACGCAGAATTTTGGCTGCCGGAAATAGAATTTGTAGTTGATCTTCGAGCTTTTCAGTCCCGAACCCAATCGTTTTCACCTTTGTGGACCCACAAGTAGGGCAAGTTCGCGGCACTTCTTCTTTATAACCACAATAATGGCAGCGCAATTCGCCCGCCCGCATGTGGTAGGTAAGGCTCACGGCGCAGTTGGGGCATTCTGCTGTCCAGTCGCAGTCTTCACACTGAATATAAGGCGAATAGCCCCGTCGGTTCTGGAACAGAATGCTTTGCTCTTTATTTTCCAGGTTATTCCCAAGGGCAGTAAGCAGCGCCGATGAAAACTCATTTTTCATCGTTTTCTGCTTCTTTTCCTGTTTTACATCTACCAGCATAATCTCTGGCAGCACAGCGGCTCCAAATCGCTGAAACAACTCCACGAAGCCATACCGTCCATTTCGCGCCTGATAATAGCTTTCCAGTGAAGGTGTTGCAGATCCCAGCAATACCTTCGCCTGCTGCCACTGAGCCATCATCATGGCAACATCGCGGGCATGGTAGCGCGGAGCAGGGTCGTGTTGCTTATACGATGTTTCGTGTTCTTCGTCAACGATGATTAATCCGAGATTATCAAACGGCAAAAAAACGGCTGACCTTACCCCTACCACAAACTGATACTGACCCGACACAATGCCCTTCCAAACTTCTACCCGCTCATTATCTGAGAATTTGGAATGATAAATCCCCATTTTATCACCAAATACGCGCTGAAGCCGTACCACAATCTGGGTAGTTAGGGCAATTTCTGGAAGCAGGTACAATACTTGGGAGCCGCTGCCCAGCGCCTGTTGAATGAGGTCTATATATACTTCGGTTTTGCCACTCCCCGTAATTCCGTGCAACAGAACAATATTCTGACTCTGAAACTGTGCCATAATCGACTCCGACGCTTTCCGTTGGGCTTCGGTCAAAACGATCTCAGCAGTTGGCACCATTACATCGGCAAAGCGGGGTTGAATAACTTCGAAGGTATGAAATACATCGTTTTTGATCAGGGTAGCCAACGACGACTGTGAGAGTTCGTCGTCCTGGTTCAGAATCGACTTGTCTAATCCACGATGATTCAGGGCCGGGTTCACCTGCAACGGCACATACCTCATATAACGCATGACAACTTCTTGTTGCTTAGGCAATTTTTCCAGCCGTCGAATCAACAGCATCAACTGTTCCTTCTCTTCATAATTCGGGTGAAGTTTAACCTTCCGAATCATCTTAGGAATGTACTTTTCCCGTACTTCTTCAAATACAATTACAGCTCGCTTTCCTACTAACGACTTAATTACGGCGGGTACACTGAGCTCTCCAACGAGTCGTCCAAGCTCATCATATGTAAGAGCTGGATGCTTTTTCAACTCCTCCAAAAGGGAAACTTCCTCAGAGGTAAGTAGTTCTGGATAATCAAAGTCAGGATTGTACTGAACCTTCGATTGGCTGGAGATTTTCAGCCCCGACGGAAGGGCTACATTCATCACTTCTCCTATACAGCACATATAGTAATCGGCCATCCACCGGAATAGTTCTAACTGATAACCGGTAATCAACGGATAATCATCTAATAATTCAAGAATATATCGGGCTTGATATTTGGGTGGGGGCGAATTGTGCAACCGGGCAACGATGGCTGTTAGCACCCGGCTGTTCTTTTTACCAAACGGAACAATAACTCTGGCACCAATTTTGATGCCGTCGGTCATTGCCCTCGGAACACGGTATGTAAATAGGTTTGGAATAGGTAAAGGCAGGATCAAATCGGCAAAGAATGTTACTTCTTCATCTGCCTGATATGAAAATACCAAGTTTGGTAGGGATAGCTGGTTGTCTGGCATACTCACAAAGTAAAGATACCTAAATCGGGCCTAAAAGGTTGGCAAGATGTTTGCAAGGCCCATATCATCATTGGGGCGACAAATTCGTGCTCAACGAATTTTACTTGGATAAGCTGTTTCATAAATGCCACAAAAAGCCCTTCTGCTTCAATCGATTATTCGCGCAACACCTTTTCCTAATGACCAGTAACTCTAATTAAACGAATAGTACAGCCTCATGAAAAAATTTGTATCATCTGCGTTACTGAACCGCCTTTGGCTGTTTGGTCTTGTTTTTTACCTAACCGGAACAAGCCTACCGGTACTTGGTCAAATCAGCGGTAAAGTATTCCGCGATTTTGATGGAGACGGTGTGCTTAGTACTTCTGTTCCTACTCTTACTGGTGCCCGTAGCGGCACAGCTCCCGTAGAAAACGGAGTTGGGGGAGTAACTGTCCGGGCATACGTTGAGTTCAGTACTGCACCCATCACAGCAACAACATCGGCTGATGGCTCTTATAGTTTTACAGCAGGAGAAATAACCCCCGGTCAGCGGGTTCGGCTCGAATTCGCGAATTGGGAACGCGGCTATTATCCCGCTCCTCACAATCCGGCAGGAAGTGGTACAACTGTTCAGTTTTTGACAGCGCCAGCAACAGACGTCAATACGGGCATCAACTACCCCAGCGATTATTGCCAGGCAACAAATGTCCAGATCACAATTCCCTGCTTTGTCAATGGAGATCCCCTCAAAACAGAAGATAACGGCATACCCATTGATCTTGCCAATCAGGCAGGAACAGGTGATGCCCTCGTCGGCTTCGACTATGAATCGTTTAGTACAAAAGGACCAGGTAATACCTCTGCCAATGCATCTCAGTTTCCCCCTGCTCACTTAGCTACTATTCGGCAAACGGGCTCTATATGGGGCCTTGCCTTGCAACGGCGTACCAAAAACCTGTTCAGTACTGCCGTTGTAAAGCGCCACGCTGGCTTTGGTCCTTTGGGATCAGGAGGTATATACCTAACTGATCTTAACAGTATGTCAGACAATGCCACCACCAGTTTTTTAAGCCTGAGTGCTGATCTGGGCATTGCTACCGGCGATATTACGAACCGAAACCTATTCGGAAATAAGCTTTTGGCTAACACGGATCCCGAGCCTATGGAAGCCATTGGCAAGGTTGGATTAGGAGGAACAGACATGTCGGAGGATGACAAAACGTTGTATGTGATAAACCTTTTCGACCGTAAGTTGTATGGCCTTGAAGTAGGCTACCCTGCACAGAAACCCAACTCAACAACGGGAGTGAAATCATGGGCCTTAACCGGACCGGGCTGTCCGCAGGGCGAGTTTCGCCCCTGGGCCGTGAAAGTTTATCGAGGCCTCGTTTATGTAGGTGGTGTTTGCTCGGGCGAGAATGTGCCTACTCCCGTAGCTAACGTAGCAACGATGGCTGCGTCAATTGGATCCAACACTGTTTTGTCGGGCCACGTATATCGGTTAGATCCTACATTGCCCGGTGGACAGTTTGAGCAGGTTTTGTCGTTTCCGCTCTCGTTTGTGCGGGGATCGGCTGACCTTACTGGTTCTTGTGCTGACTACAAATACTGGCTTCCCTGGACGAATACATTCCCTGAACCCTGTAACGCTAATTTTGTGTTATGGCCTCAGCCAATGATTACAGACCTTGAGTTCGACGTCGATGGGCACATGATTATCGGGATGCTCGACCGGTTTGGGCACCTTTCGGGCGTGGCCAACCACGATCCCAATGGAAATGGTTTTTACGACGGTTTTACCGGAGGAGACTTACTCCGGGCAGTTCCGGCAACGGGCAATCAGTTTACGCTTGAAAGTAATGGAAGCGTCGGGACTAAAACCAGCTCCAATGGAGTCAACAATAGCCAAGGCCCCGGTGGAGGTGAATTTTATAGCGACGACGCCTGGAGTTTTCTTGGAAACGTTGCTCACGACGAAATCAACAATGGGGCACTGACACTAATTCCGGGTAAAAACGAGATACTCTCGTCAGCCTATGACCCGATCGATGAAATTTACAAATCGGCTGGCTGGAAAAAGCATAATAATACCAGCGGTGTAGCCGGGCCGGGGTTTGTTATTATTATTGATAACCCTGGCACGTTTGGAAAAGCATCGGGTTTAGGCGATAGCGAACCCATTTGTGATCCAGCTCCCGTTGAAATTGGCAACCGGGTATGGTTTGATGATAACCGGGACGGTATTCAGGATGCCTACGAGCCAGGTATCAACGGCCTAGTTGTTCGCCTGTATGATGGTAATACCCTTGTCGCTTCGACCACCTCAGCTAACGGCGGTCAGTGGTATTTCACGAACGCCAACGTGCCGGGCAAGCTCAAATACCAGTATCGGTATCAGGTCAGAATGGATATGGGTCAACTCGCTACATATAACCTGACCGCCAAAGGCCCCTCAGCAGCAGAAGGTGCCCGTTTGCAAACCCCAAAGGCAGGTGGCCGACTAGCCAGTCGGATCTATTCTCTTGGACCTTTTCAGGTTCCAAATGGTCCCGATGGCTCCATTCGTGACTCAGATGCTAAGTTAATTGGTGTTGATGCTAACATCGACGTATTTACGGGCGATATAGGGCAGAACGATCAGAATTATGATTTCTCGGTTAATAGTTGTCCAGTAATTACGGCAACGACCAAACAA
>Ga0105048_10003261_pt1 | contig 26565 bp, 24 predicted proteins | sample MAT05_FD_78382 | JGI IMG/M metagenome (GOLD analysis project Ga0105048, IMG submission 78382) | Freshwater microbial communities from Lake Fryxell liftoff mats and glacier meltwater in Antarctica - MAT-05 | ecosystem: Environmental > Aquatic > Freshwater > Ice > Liftoff microbial mat | place...
AGCGTTTTGCCCCTGACCCGAGAAACTGAAGCCCAGCACACTGACCATGCCTTGCACTTCGGGTTGCTTGAGCACAAAGCCTTCCACCTGCTGCATCACCGCCAGAGTGCGCTCTTGCGTGGCACCTGGGGGCAACTGCACATTGACCAGCATGGTGCCCTGGTCTTCACTGGGCAGGAACGAGGTGGGCAGCCGCTGGTACAGCAGCGCCGCCACAGCGACGATGGCCAGGTAAATCACCAGGTAGCGTGTCGCACGCGGCAGCAGCTTGGCTACACCGCGCTCATAGCCCTTGGCGGTGCCGGCAAAGCCCCGGTTAAACCAGCCAAAAAAGCCGGTCTTGGCGTGGTGGTGCCCAGCTTCCACCGGCTTGAGCAGCGTGGCGCACAAGGCTGGTGTGAGTGACAGCGCCAGAAAGGCCGAGAACGCGATCGACACGCCCATCACCGCCGCAAACTGGCGGTAAATGTTGCCGATGGAGCCGCTGAAAAACGCCAGCGGCACAAACACCGAGATCAGCACCACGGTCACGCCAACAATCGCGCCCTGGATCTGCCCCATGGCCTTGCGGGTGGCCATGAGCGGCGACAAACCTTCCTCGCTCATGATGCGTTCCACGTTTTCCACCACCACAATCGCATCATCCACCACGATGCCGATCACCAGCACCATGGCAAACATGGTCAGCACGTTGATCGAGAAACCCATGGCCAGCAGCGTGGCAAAGGTGCCCAGCAGCGCCACCGGCACCACCAGCGTCGGGATCAGCGTGTAGCGCCAGTTCTGCAGGAACAAAAACATTACCAGAAACACCAGCACGATGGCTTCCACCAGGGTTTCGGCCACCTGCGACAGGGACGTCTCAATGAACTTCGAACTGTCGTAGGGAATTGACCAGGTCATGCCTTTGGGGAAAAACTTTTCCAGTGCCTGCATCCGTGTGCGCACCGCTTTGGCGGTGGCCAGTGCGTTGCCGCTGGGCGACAGCTGCACACCGATACCGGTGGCGGGCTTGCCGTTCAGCCGTGCCGAGGTGGCGTACGACTGGGCACCCAGCTCAATGCGCGCCACGTCTTTCAGGCGCACGCTGGAGCCGTCAATGTTGGCGCGCAGCACCACATTGCCAAACTGCGCCACGCTGCCCAGCTGACCGTTGACAAGGACCGTAGCCGATATGCCTTGCCCCGCCACATTCGGAAGGCTGCCGATTTCACCCGCCGACACTTGGGCGTTTTGTGCCCGGATGGCAGCGGTGACCTCAGCCGCAGACAGGTTAAGGCTCATCAGCTTGGCCGGGTCAATCCAGACGCGCATGGCGCGCTCGGTGCCAAAGAGTTGCACCTGACCAACGCCGTCGAGGCGCTGCAGTTCCGGCACGATGGAGCGCGAAGCGTAGTCACCCAGTGCCACCGGCGGCAGGTCGGGGTTGTCAGACGACAGGATGGCAAACAGCAAAAAGTTGCTGCGCGCCTTGTCCACCCGCACACCTTGTTGCGTCACTGCCGAAGGCAGGCGCGGGCTGGCGCGCGACAGCCGGTTTTGCACATCCACCTGCGCCAGGTCAGGATTGGTACCAGGCTGAAAACTCAGCGTGATGCTGCCCGTGCCATTGGCCTGAGCGGTGGATTCCATGTAGATCAGCCCTGGCGAGCCGTTCATCTCTTTTTCAACGATGGAGAGCACGCTGTCTTCCAGCGTTTGCGCCGAGGCGCCCGGATACACCGCCGAGATGACGATGGACGGCGGTGCCACGGGTGGGTACTGCGCAATCGGCAGCTGGGTGATGGACACCGCGCCCATCACGATGATGAACAGCGCAATGACCCAGGCAAAAATGGGCCGGTCAATAAAAAACTTGGACATCTCAGGCGCTCCTTATTGCGTAGCGCTTGACGCCGTACCTGCAGGGCTGGAGGCCGGTTTTGATGCTGAATCTGCAGACGCTGCCGGGCCTGGCGGCTGGCCCGCGCCTGGGCCGGCTGCCGTAGCTGCACCTGGCTGCCACGGCACGGGCTTGACCGGCGCACCACCGCGCAGCTTTTGGAAGCCGTCCACCATCACCTGTTCACCGGCTTGCAAACCACTCAGCACCACCCACTTGCCGTTTTGCTGGCCACCAATCGTGATCGGGCGTGGCACGGCTTTGCCGTCAGCGCCCACCACCAGCACCGTATCGCCCTGCGGCGAACGCGTCACCGCTTGCTGCGGCAAGGTGATGGCGTTGCTGGCCTGGGCTTGTTCCAGGCGCGCACGCACAAACAGACCGGGCAACAGCGCACCGGTTGGGTTGGGCACCTCGGCGCGCAGGGTGATCTGGCCGCTGGTGGCATCTACCGTCAAGTCTGAAAACAGCAGCTTGCCGGGCAGGGCGTATTCACTGCCGTCTTCCAGCACCACGCGCACGCTGGCGCCCTGGCTGCCCGCGCGCTTGAGCTGGCCGGCGTCGAGCGCCTGGCGCAGTTTCATCACCTCTGCGGCCGACTGGGTGAAGTTCAGGTACAGCGGATTGGTCTGCTGGATCACGGCGAGCTGCGTGGCTTCACCCTGACCCACCAGTGCGCCTTCGGTCACCAGCGCACGGCCAATGCGGCCAGAAATGGGCGCTGTGATGCGGGCGTAACCGAGGTTGATGCGTGCGGTCTGCAGCGCAGCACGGGCTACTGCCACGTCAGCCTCGGCCTGCTTTTGCGCGGCTTGGGCGTTGATGAATTCCTGCTGGCTGATGGCCTTGGCTTCAATCAACGGCTTAAAGCGCTCAGCCTGGGCACTGGCCTGCGTCAGGTTGGCTTCGGCCTTGGCCACGCTGGCCTGGACGCTGGCAGCCGTGGCTTCATAAGGACTGGCATCAATGGCAAACAACGCTTGACCCGCTTTTACCTCACTGCCTTCGGTAAACAGGCGTTTTTGCAAAATACCGGCCACACGGGCTCGCACCTGCGCCACGCGTGACGCCTCCAGGCGGCCGGGCAACTCGGTGATCAGACCCACATCCCCCAGCGTGACAGTGACCACCCCGACTTCAGCCGGTGGCATGGCGCCGCCTGGCCCACCGGCACCTGCGCCGGGCGCGGCACTTTGCCCGCAAGCGGCCAACACCAGTGTCAGGCTCAAAGCCAGCGCAGTGGGTTGAAAACGGGAGCGTGAGGCGGGGTGCAGCGCCAAAGACGGTTGGGCAAGCGGACTGTGGAAATGGGTCATGATGAGACTCTCAAAAAAAGGGAACGCGCTGCGAGGGTATCGCGAGCGCGTCGACAAGTGGTTTGATTTTTCCAAAATTATACATACAATCATGAATGTATGTTGATAGCCCTTTGAAAGTTTTGTATGGCCCGAAGAACTAAGGAAGACGCCCAAACCACCCGCCAACAGTTGCTGGCAGCGGCGGTACGGGTGTTTGCCGAGAAAGGGGTGTCGCGCACCTCGCTGCAAGACATTGCCGAGGCGGCGGGCACCACCCGTGGGGCGATTTACTGGCACTTCAAGAACAAGGCCGATTTGTTCAACGCCATGATGGACGATGCCCTGCTGCCCATGGAGCAGGCCATGCAGCGCATTGGCCACGACCCGGCCCAGGACCCGCTGGCCGAGCTGGAGCACGCGCTGCTGCAAACCATGCGCGACATCGTCAGCAACGCCAGCACCCGCGCGGTGTTCGAGATTGCCATCCTCAAAGTCGAGTACATCGACGAACTGCTGGGCATCAAGGCGCGCCACATCCAGGCTTTTGCCGACGGCACGCGGGAGATCACCCGCAGCCTGCGCGAAGCTGCCGGGCGCCGTGGCATCCACCTGCCGGTGAACCCCGAGGTGGCGGCTCACGGCCTGCATGCGCTGATGGTGGGCTTGATTCATTCGTGGATGCTCTCGCCAGAGGCGTTTGATCTGGTGGTGGTATCGCAAGGCGCCATTCGGGCGCAGTTGGCGGGGCTGGGCTTGCATTTGAGCGTTTAAGGCTTGTGCGCCAGCCCTGGGAGCATCGCCTAAACTTGTTTGTTATGTTCAAAGAAGTCTGTGTTCTGGGGATCGAATCCTCTTGTGATGAAACCGGTGTGGCGCTGGTCAACATCCCGGCGCAGGGTCTGCCGGTGTTGCTGGCGCATGCGCTTTACAGCCAGATTGCCATGCACCAGGCCTATGGCGGCGTGGTGCCCGAGCTGGCCAGCCGCGACCACATCCGCCGTGTGTTACCGCTGACCGAAGAGGTGCTGGCCGAGTCGGGTTGCACGCTGGCTGATGTGGATGTGGTGGCCTTTACCCGCGGCCCCGGTTTGGCGGGCGCGCTGCTGGTGGGCGCGGGCGTGGCTTGCGCTTTGGCGGCGGCGCTGGGCAAGCCGGTGCTGGGCGTGCACCACCTGGAAGGGCATTTGTTGTCACCTTTTCTAAGTGCCGACCCGCCGCAGTTTCCGTTTGTGGCGCTGTTGGTGTCCGGCGGTCACACGCAACTCATGCGGGTGGACGGGGTAGGGCGCTACCAAATTCTGGGCGAAACCATTGATGACGCAGCTGGCGAGGCGTTTGACAAGTCTGCCAAGCTGCTCGGGCTGGCTTACCCAGGCGGTCAGGCACTGTCCCAACTGGCGGAGCAGGGCAACCCGAAAGCCTACAAGCTGCCGCGCCCTTTGTTGCACAGCGGCGACCTGGACTTTTCGTTTGCAGGCCTGAAAACGGCGGTGATGGTGCAAACCGGCAAGTGCGCGCAGGCACAAGGCTGCGTCGCGCCAGACTTGCCGCCCGGCGTTCTGGCCGATCTGGCAGCTTCCACCCAGGCGGCGATTGTCGAGGTGCTGGTAAAAAAATCACTCACCGCATTGAAACAAACCGGCCTCAAACGCCTGGTGGTGGCGGGTGGCGTAGGTGCCAACCGCTTGCTGCGCGAGCAGCTCAACGCCGAGTGCGCCCAGCTTGCCATAAAGGTGCATTACCCCGAGCTGCATTTGTGCACCGACAACGGCGCCATGATCGCCATGGCCGCCGCCATGCGCTTGCAGTCGGGCGAGCAAGCGGCCACTCAAACCTATGCGTTTGACGTGAAACCACGCTGGCCGCTGGATGCCATCAGCGCCTGAAATAGATCATAAATCAGCGTCTAGCCCTTATTGGAAAAGGGCTAGACGCTATCAAAATTATCAGTGAATCACCAACTCGGTGACCCGGCTGACTGGCGCTACTTTGGCCAGTTTCAAGGTCAGTACGCCGTCCTCCAGTTTGGCCTGGCTTTGCCCGGCGTCGATGTCTTGTGGTAACTCGACGGCAAAGCGGTACTGGCGCGGCGCACCCTCGGCGCTGGAGAGTCGCACCACATTCCCCTCAATCCCTACCACCAGTTGTTCGCGGTTCACCCCGGGCACATCGAACGACAGGGTGAATGACTGCTCGTCCTGCTTGATGGTGGCGGTACTTTGGCTGCGTGGCGCAAGCGTTGGCTCTGCGAAAGTCGACAACGGCCGGGCGCCAGCGGCGTAAAGGTGGCGACGATAACCAGCGGGGGCGATAGCGGTAAACAACATATCAGAACTCCTTGAAAATTGCGCAGACTTCACGACGAACCTGCCGCAAGAGCCTCATTTGTGAACTACGGTTCGGTTTTCAAGAGAAATGCCCTGATGTTTATTCTTCTTCGGCGTGCCTTGAAATGCTTGGATTTGGCGCTATGTCTGCACCTTTTGGCTGCTGCATAGCCGTTGGAAGTGCCGAACAAAATCGTGCTGATGGAGGCTTATCCTTGACCTACGCAAAGCGCATCGTCCGACTGATTTTTACGAGCGTTTTGGTGCGCTGGCAGGGAAGTCAAAAGTTGTCTACGTTGGGTGAATCGTGAATTGATGTGAATTGTTGGCAGCAGACATTCTGACCCAGACAGCGCTAGGCACGGTGATTGGGTGATGCGACCGGGCTTCGGGGTGAAAGGCGCGCGCCGACAGTCGCAGGCGTACAGATTTTTCCGTTTCGCGCGTGATTTCATCCCGAAACCGCATGCGCATCACCCAGTCGCCATGCCGGGTGAGATATGAAGCGTTGAGCAAGAGAGACGCCACAGCGATGTGAATCGCATCACAGCCTTGGCTCGGCTGAGTGGCCCCGGTTATACTCAGCGGCTCTGCGCTTTTTGCAGGGTTTGCACGTCAGGGGCAGTTCCAGCGCCTGACGCAAGTTGTTTACACAGGAAAAAAATCATGATCGCATCCGAAATCAAAGCCGCTGTCGTTAAAGACAACGCACGCCAAGCCGGTGACACCGGTAGTCCCGAAGTTCAAGTGGCACTGTTGACGGCCCGAATCAATGAGCTCATGCCCCACTTCAAGACGCATGCCAAAGACCACCACGGCCGTCGCGGCCTGCTGCGCATGGTGAGCCGGCGCCGCAAGTTGCTGGACTACCTCAAGAGCAAAGACGCCGAGCGTTATGTGGCGCTGATCGCCAAGCTGGGTCTGCGCAAGTAATTGGCTTGCAAAGAAGACAAGCGCCTGAGTTAGGTCACTAGCTCAGGCGTTTTTTACTTCGGAGACGGCAAAAACACGAGCGAAGCTGTGTCATTCCAAAGCCTGTTGCACCCTTTGGCGCGTCAGTTTCTGGAATGGCATCGTGTTCTGTTTGGCAGTTTCCGGGCTTAGGTGGGGTGGCCTGCACCCCCCGAATTCTCAGGAGATAGAAAAAATGACGATGTTCAAAAAAGTTAGTAAAACCTTTCAATGGGGTCAAAACACAGTCACCATGGAAACCGGCGAAATCGCCCGCCAGGCCAACGGCGCGGTGATGCTTGATATGGACGGCACCGTGGTGCTGGCTACCGTGGTCGCCAGGACCGAAGGCAAGGCTGGTCAGGACTTTTTCCCCCTGACCGTGGATTACCTGGAAAAGTTTTACGCCGCTGGCCGCATTCCTGGTAGCTTCTTCAAGCGTGAAGGTCGCCCCAGCGAGTTTGAAACGCTGACCAGTCGCTTGATTGATCGACCGATCCGCCCGCTGTTTCCCGAAGGCTTCTTTAACGAAGTGCATGTGGTGGTGCACACCCTGTCGCTCAACCCCGAAGTCGATGCCGACATTGCCGCCTTGATTGCGGTGAGCGCCGCGCTGTCGATCAGCGGCGTGCCGTTCAGCGGCCCGATTGGTGCTGCCCGTGTGGGTTACATCAACGGCGAATATGTGCTCAACCCAGGTCAAACCCAGCGCAAATCCAGCCAGATGGAACTGGTGGTGGCAGGTACCGAATCTGCCGTGCTGATGGTCGAGTCTGAAGCTGACCAGCTGTCCGAAGAAATCATGCTCGGCGCGGTGGTGTTTGGCCACACCCAAGGTGCGATTGCCATCAACGCGATCCACGACCTCGTGCGTGACGCTGGCAAGCCCATGTGGGACTGGAAGCCCGCTGCCAAAGACGAAGCGCTGATCGCCAAGATCGACGTACTGGCCAAGGACAAACTGGTGGCCGCTTACCAAATCCGCAATAAGCAAGCTCGCACCCAAGCCTGCCGTTCGGCCTACGCTGAAGTCATGGCCGCACTGAAGGCCGAAGGCGTCGCGTTTGATTCAGTGGCTATCGAAGGCCTGCTGTTTGAAATTGAAGCGAAGATTGTTCGCGGCCAGATTCTGGCGGGCGAGCCGCGTATTGACGGTCGTGACACACGCACCGTGCGTGCTATCGAGATTCGCAATAGCGTGCTCCCGCGCACCCACGGTTCCGCCCTGTTCACGCGGGGTGAAACGCAGGCGCTGGTGGTGACCACGCTGGGTACCGAGCGAGATGCCCAGCGCATTGACGCCCTGAGCGGCGACTACGAAGACCGCTTCTTGCTGCACTACAACATGCCTCCGTTTGCCACCGGCGAAACCGGCCGTGTTGGCACGCCCAAGCGTCGCGAAATCGGTCACGGCCGTCTGGCCAAGCGCGCGCTGATTGCCGTGTTGCCGAACAAGGAAGACTTCCCTTACACAATGCGTGTGGTGTCGGAAGTGACCGAATCCAATGGTTCGTCTTCGATGGCATCGGTATGCGGCGGCTGCCTTAGCCTGATGGACGCTGGCGTGCCTTTGAAAGCCCACGTGGCCGGCATCGCCATGGGCTTGATCAAGGACGACAACCGTTTTGCCGTGCTGACCGACATCCTGGGTGACGAAGATCACCTCGGCGATATGGACTTCAAGGTGGCCGGTACCACCAACGGCATCACCGCGCTGCAGATGGACATCAAGATTCAAGGCATCACCAAGGAAATCATGCAAGTCGCTTTGGCACAAGCCAAAGAAGCGCGTATGCACATCCTGGGCAAGATGACCGAAGCCATGGCAGAGGCCAAGACCGAAGTCTCCAACTTCGCGCCGCGTCTGTTCACCATGAAGATCAATCCGGAAAAGATCCGCGACGTGATCGGCAAAGGCGGCGCGGTGATCCGTGCGCTGACCGAAGAAACCGGCACGCAGATCAACATCGACGAAGACGGCACCATCACCATCGCATCAAGTGACCCGGCCAAGGCCGAAGAAGCCAAGCGCCGCATCGAGCAGATCACCGCTGAAGTTGAAATCGGCAAGGTCTACGAAGGGCCGGTGGTGAAGATTTTGGACTTCGGTGCGCTGATCAACCTGTTGCCCGGCAAAGATGGCCTGCTGCACATCAGCCAGATTGCCCATGAACGCGTCGAGAAGGTGACTGACTATCTGTCAGAAGGTCAGATCGTCAAGGTCAAGGTCATGGAAACCGACGAAAAGGGCCGTGTCAAACTGTCGATGAAAGCCTTGCTGGATCGTCCAGCCCAAGGCGGCAACGACAACCGCGCTTGAGCCTGTTATCACTTTCATAGCTACTAGCCCTTATAAAATAAGGGCTATAGCCCTAAAAGACCATGAAATTCATTGACATCACTGGGCACGGCGGCACCGACGTATTGCGTCTGGGGCAGCGGCCTGAGCCCGCGCCGGGCGCGGGTGAGCTGCTGATTCGCGTCGCCGCCAGTGGGGTCAACCGACCGGACGTTTTGCAGCGCTTGGGGAATTACCCGGTACCGCCCGGCGCTTCGGATATTCTGGGTCTGGAAGTGGCGGGTGTGATTGAGCAAGGTGACCCGGCTGAGCTGGCTGCGGCTGGTTTTAAGCTGGGTGACCGCGTTTGTGCGCTGGTGGCGGGTGGGGGTTACGCAGAGTATTGCGTGGCACCTATCGCGCAAACTTTGCCCGTCCCGGAAGGTTTGACAGACGTTGAAGCCGCCAGTTTGCCAGAGACGTTTTTTACCGTCTGGAGCAACCTGATGGAGCGGGCGCGCCTGCAGCCAGGAGAATCCGTGCTGATCCAGGGTGGCTCCAGCGGCATTGGTGTGACCGCCATTCAGTTGGCTAAATACATGGGTGCGACAGTGTTCGTCACTGCAGATAGCGATGAAAAGTGTGCGGCGTGCCTTGAATTGGGTGCAGATAAAGCTATCAATTACAAAGCGTTAGACTTCCAGGAAGAGCTGATGCGCCTGACCGATGGTCAGGGCGTGGATGTGATTCTGGATATGGTGGCGGGGAGTTATGTCGCCAAAGAGGTTCAGTGCCTGAAGGAAGATGGCCGCTTGGTCATCATCTCGATTTTGGGCGGAACCAAAAGCGAGTTCAATGCTGGGCTGGTGCTGCGCAAGCGCCTGACCATCACCGGATCCACTTTGCGGCCGCGCTCAGTGGCGTTCAAGGCGGAGATCGCCCAGGCTTGCCTGAAAACTGTTTGGCCAGCCTTGGCTGCCAAGCGGATCAAGCCGGTGATCTTCCGTACTTTCGCGGCAGAGCAGGTCGCGCAGGCTCACGCTTTGATAGAGTCGAGCCAGCACGTGGGAAAAATTGTTTTGACTTGGAGCTAACCATGATGAAAAAACTGATAGCCGGTAACTGGAAGATGAACGGTAGCCTGGCTGCCAATGAAAAACTTCTCAAAGACATCCTTGCCGGGATGGGGCAGGGAGGGTGCCAGGTGGCGGTGGGTGTACCTGCGGTCTATCTGGCGCAGTGCCAGGCGCTGCTGGCAGGCACGGCGATTGATCTGGCCGCGCAGGACATGTCTGCCCACGAAGGCGGCGCATATACCGGTGAAATTTCGGGCGCGATGCTGAAGGAATTCGGCGTGCGTTATGCCATTGTCGGTCACTCCGAGCGCCGTCAATACCACGGTGAAACCGATGATGCGGTGGCGCTGAAGGCGCAGCGCGCCCTGGGTTGTGGCATCACCCCGATTGTCTGCGTCGGCGAGACACTGGCTGAGCGTGAAGCCGGCAAAACCGACGAGGTGGTCAAGCGCCAACTGGCAGCAGTGATTCATACCAATGGCCATTGCATCAGTGAGGTGGTGGTGGCCTATGAGCCGGTATGGGCGATTGGTACTGGCAAGACTGCCACGCCTGAGATGGCGCAGCAAGTGCATGCGGTGCTGCGGGCGCAACTCAAGGCGGCCTACGAGCATGCTGACCGTATCAAACTGTTGTACGGCGGCAGCATGAACGCGGCCAACGCGGCCCAATTGCTGGCTCAGCCGGATATTGATGGCGGTCTGATTGGCGGCGCCGCTCTGAAAGCCCAGGACTTTTTAACGATTGTTGCCGCTGCCGCCTGAAAATAAGGCGTGTCTGGCTATTGAACGAGGAGTGACGAATGAATGTGATGTTGACAGTTTTGCTGGCGGTGCAAATGTTATCTGCGGTGGTCATGATTGGCCTGATCCTGGTTCAGCATGGTAAAGGTGCTGACATGGGAGCAGCCTTTGGCAGCGGCGGCTCAGGCAGCTTGTTTGGTGCCAGCGGCAGTGCGAACTTTTTGTCGCGCACCACGGCAGTGTTGGCGACCGTGTTTTTTGTCAGCACTCTGGCTTTGGCCTATTTTGGTTCGGCGCGCCCTGCGCCTAGCTCGGGCAGTGTGCTTGAAAACGCTGCTTTGGTGGCACCAGTTCCGGCTGAAGTCGCACCTGTGGTGCCAGCCTCTGGTGCAGCGCAAATTCCGGCCAAATGATTGGCCTAGTAAAAGCGCCCAGAGCCGAGGGAGTGCCCGGAATTCAGAGTAAACTCCAAGCTCCTTCCGCTGACTTAACAAACATCAAGGTTTGAGTGTTCCGGAGGCCTAAACAGCCGTCGTGGTGAAATTGGTAGACACGCTATCTTGAGGTGGTAGTGGCGAAAGCTGTGCGAGTTCGAGTCTCGCCGACGGCACCAGATAAACAAATTTGACACCGGTCCATGTGTCAAAGACAAAGGTAGATAAATCCTTATGATGAACCTTGGCCAATACCTGCCGGTACTGCTGTTTATCCTCATTGGTATCGCGATCGGTGTGCTTCCCCAGGTGATTGGCTATGTGCTAGGGCCAAATCGGCCTGATGCTGCCAAAAACTCTCCCTACGAATGTGGTTTTGAAGCTTTTGGTGACGCGCGAATGACTTTCGATGTGCGCTACTACTTGATCGCCATTCTGTTTATTTTGTTTGATCTGGAAACAGCCCTGTTGTTTCCTTGGGCGGTGACGCTGCGAGAACTGGGTTTATATGGTTTCTTGGTCGGGTTGGAAATTGTGACCATTCTGACGATTGGCTTTGTGTACATGTGGCTTAAAGGCGCCTTGGACTGGGAGTAGGTCGATGATTGAAGGTGTTCTCAAAGAGGGCTTTGTCACGACGACGTATGACAGCGTCGTGAACTGGGCCAAAACCGGTTCGGTGTGGCCAATGACCTTTGGCCTGGCCTGCTGCGCGGTTGAAATGATGCACGCTGCTGCAGCCCGCTACGACATCAGCCGTTTCGGCGCCGAGGTGTTTCGCCCAAGTCCGCGGCAATCGGATTTGATCATTGTGGCCGGTACCCTGACCAACAAGATGGCGCCTGCATTTCGCAAAGTTTACGACCAGATGGCTGAGCCGCGCTGGGTTATCAGCATGGGATCGTGCGCCAATGGTGGTGGTTACTACCACTACAGTTATTCCGTGGTGCGCGGTTGCGACCGAATTGTGCCCGTCGATATTTATGTGCCCGGTTGCCCACCGACGGCTGAAGCGCTGGTGTACGGCATCATCCAGTTGCAGAGCAAAATCCGGCGCACCCAAACCATCGCACGCACGTAAAAGGAACGTCATGACGGTATACGCGGTAAATGTCCAAACGCTCAAGATGCAGGTCGATGAGGTTTTAGGTGATCTGATTCAAAGCAGTGTTGTCAAATGGGATGAGTTGACGCTTGTGGTGAAGTCGGTTGACTATATTGAGGTGGCTACGGCCCTGCGCGATCATCCGGTCTGCAAGTTTGAGCAGCTGATCGACTTGTGTGGAGTGGATTATTCAACCTACAGGGACGAACCGCAGGTTGGCTCTCGTTTTTGCGTGGTGCTGCATCTGCTGTCCGTCAGTCTGAATCAGCGGGTTCGGCTCAAGATCTTTGCCCCTGACGACACTATGCCTTTGGTTGCTTCGGTGTGCAACATTTGGAGCGCTGCTAACTGGTTTGAGAGGGAGGCTTTTGACCTCTTTGGAATTGTCTTTGAAGGACACGATGACCTGCGCCGGATCCTCACAGACTACGGTTTTATTGGTCACCCTTTCCGCAAAGATTTTCCCTTGTCCGGCCACGTCGAAATGCGTTACGACGCTGAACAGCGTCGGGTGGTTTACCAGCCGGTCACGATTGAACCGCGCGAGATCACGCCACGCATCATCCGTGAAGAGAACTATGGAGGCCTGCCGCAGGCGCAATAAGTTATGGCGGAAATTAAGAACTACACCCTGAATTTTGGTCCCCAGCACCCAGCCGCGCACGGTGTGTTGCGCCTAGTTCTGGAGCTTGATGGTGAAGTGATTCAGCGGGCTGACCCGCACATTGGTTTGTTGCACCGTGCCACCGAAAAGCTTGCGGAAAACAAGACCTATCTGCAGACTTTGCCGTACATGGATCGGCTGGACTACATGTCTATGATGTGCAACGAACAGGCCTATTGCTTGGTCATCGAGAAGATGCTGGGTCTGGAAGTGCCGCTGCGCGCGCAGTACATCCGGGTGATGTTTGCTGAGATCACCCGGTTGCTGAACCATCTATTGTGGGTGGGCGCCCACGCCATCGACTGTGGTGCCATGACGGTCATGCTGTATGCGTTCCGTGAGCGCGAAGATCTTCTGGACGCCTACGAGGCAGTGAGTGGTGCGCGTATGCATGCTGCCTACATTCGTCCCGGTGGTGTCTATCGTGACCTGCCCGACACCATGCCGCGTCATGAGCCCAACAAGATCCGCAGCGCCAAATCAACTCAGGGACTGAATCGCAACCGGGGTGGCAGCCTTCTCGATTTCATTGAGGACTTCACCCAGCGTTTTCCAACCTATCTGGGTGAGTACCACACGCTGCTGACCGAAAACCGAATCTGGAAGCAGCGTACTGTCGGCATCGGGGTGGTGACGCCTGAGCGTGCGCTGAATCTTGGTTTCACCGGGCCAATGCTGCGCGGCTCTGGCTTTGCCTGGGACCTGCGAAAACAGCAGCCTTATGAAGTTTATGACCGACTCGACTTTGACATTCCGGTGGGTAAGACTGGCGACACCTACGATCGCTATCTGGTGCGCATGGAGGAAATGAAACAGTCCAACCGCATCATCAAGCAGTGCGTCGACTGGTTGCGCGTCAACCCGGGTCCGGTCATCACCGATAACCACAAGATTGCGCCGCCGGATCGTGAGTCGATGAAAACCAATATGGAAGACCTGATTCACCACTTCAAACTGTTTACCGAAGGGTTTGCCGTGCCTGAAGGTGAGGCCTATTCGGCCATCGAGCACCCGAAAGGGGAGTTCGGCATCTACATGGTCAGTGATGGGGCGAACAAACCTTATCGGATGAAGATCCGCCCGCCGGCGTTTGTGCACCTGGCCGCCCTCAACGAAATGGGCAAGGGACACATGATTGCAGACGCGGTAGCGATTATTGGCACGATGGACATTGTGTTTGGGGAAGTTGACCGATGATTTCTGAAAAGTCCCTTGCTGCTTTCGCGACGGAAGTGGCCAAGTACCCCGCTGACCAGCGGCAGTCTGCAGTGATGGCTTGTTTGAGGATCGTCCAACAGGAGCTGGGGTTTGTCAGCTCGGACGCCGAACGCTTCGTCGCAGAGTATCTGGGTATGGCCCCGATTGCGGTTCATGAAGTCACCAGTTTTTACAACATGTACAACCAGAAGCAGGTTGGCAAGTACAAGCTCAATGTCTGCACCAACCTGCCTTGTCAGCTACGTGATGGTGGCAAGGCAATGGCGCATTTGAAAAGTCGCTTGGGTATCGATGCCAATCAAACGACACCTGACGGCTTGTTTACCCTGCAGGAGTGTGAATGTCTCGGCGCCTGTGCTGATTCACCGGTGATGCTGGTCAACGACACCAGCATGTGCAGTTTCATGACCAATGACAAGCTCGACCAGTTGGTCGGTGGCTTACGCTCCCTGGAGGCAAAGGCATGAACGCGCCAAGTTTTCTCGCGCAATTTCAGGCAACAGGCACGCAGACCTGTTTTCATAACCGTCATATCCAACCGCAAATCCTGGCGGGGCTTGACGGTGCCAATTGGCACCTGTTGGACTATGAGGCGCGCGGCGGCTATCAGGCCTTGCGCAAAATTTTGGGGCAAGATGGTGGACAGGGACTGACCCAGGATCAGGTGATCGCTGTGGTGAAAGAGTCCGCACTGCGTGGTCGCGGAGGTGCCGGTTTTCCTACCGGACTGAAGTGGAGTTTCATGCCGCGGCAGTTTCCTGGACAAAAGTATCTGGTCTGCAACTCGGACGAGGGCGAGCCAGGGACCTGCAAAGACCGTGACATCATGGAATTCAATCCACATGCGGTCATTGAGGGCATGATCATTGCGGCCTTTGCGATGGGTATCACCGTGGGTTACAACTACATCCATGGTGAAATTTTTCACACCTACGAGCGTTTCGAGCAAGCCATCGAAGAGGCGCGCGCCGCTGGGTTGCTTGGCGAGCATATTCTTAGGAGCAGCTTCAGTTTTCAATTACATGCGGCGCATGGTTTTGGGGCCTATATCTGTGGCGAGGAAACTGGTTTACTGGAGTCTTTGGAAGGAAAAAAAGGCCAACCACGCTTCAAGCCGCCATTCCCGGCAAGTTTTGGTTTGTACGGCAAGCCAACCACCATCAATAACACCGAAACCTTTGCAGCGGTTCCCTGGATCATTCGCAATGGTGGCAAGGCTTATCTGGAAAGCGGCAAGCCCAACAACGGTGGCACCAAGATTTATTCCGTCAGTGGCGATGTGGAACTCCCCGGAAACTACGAGGTGCCCATGGGTACCCCGTTCGCTACGTTGCTGGAACTAGCCGGCGGTGTACGCAAAGGTCGCACGCTCAAAGCGGTGATTCCGGGTGGGTCATCCTCCCCAGTGTTGCCAGCGGGCATCATGATGGATTGCACCATGGACTACGATTCCATCGCCAAGGCGGGCTCCATGCTGGGCTCTGGGGCGGTGATTGTGATGGACGACTCGCGTTGCATGGTCAAGAGCCTGCTGCGCCTAAGTTATTTTTATATGCATGAGTCGTGTGGTCAATGCACGCCTTGCCGCGAAGGTACAGGCTGGTTGTTCAGGGTGGTTGACCGGATCGAGCATGGGCTTGGTCGTGAGGCCGATTTGGCGCTGCTCAACTCTGTCGCCGAAAACATTCAGGGGCGCACCATTTGCGCTCTGGGTGATGCGGCAGCTATGCCAGTGCGTGCCATGCTCAAGCATTTCATGCCTGAATTCGAGTACCACGTAGCGCACAAAACCTGCATGGTTCCAGCTTACGTTTGAGCGAGCACCAGATGATTGAAATTGAACTCGACGGTAAAAAAGTGAGTGTTGCTGAAGGCAGCACGGTGATGCATGCGGCTGAACAAGCCGGCACCTACATTCCTCATTTTTGTTATCACAAGAAACTCAGCATTGCCGCCAACTGCCGCATGTGCCTAGTCGAGGTGGAGAAGATGCCCAAGCCCATGCCGGCTTGCGCCACCTCTGTCACGCAGGGTATGGTGGTGCATACCAAGACAGACAAGGCTATCAAGGCGCAGCAGTCGGTGATGGAATTCCTGCTCATCAATCATCCGCTGGATTGCCCTATTTGCGACCAGGGAGGCGAGTGTCAATTGCAGGATTTGGCGGTTGGGTATGGCGGGGCCACTTCACGCTATGAAGAAGAAAAGCGGGTGGTTCACGTCAAAGACGTTGGCCCGCTGATTTCCATGCAGGAAATGACTCGCTGTATTCATTGCACCCGCTGCGTTCGTTTTGGGCAAGAGATTGCCGGGGTGATGGAGTTAGGCATGTCGCACCGCGGCGAGCATGCCGAGATCGAAACCTTTGTCGGGCAGTCGGTTGATTCCGAACTGTCTGGCAACATGATTGATATCTGCCCGGTGGGTGCGTTGACCAGCAAACCATTCCGTTACAGCGCCCGGACCTGGGAGCTGTCGCGCCGCAAGTCCATCAGCCCGCACGATTCCACTGGGGCTAACCTGATTGTCCAGGTCAAGAACAACCGTGTCATGCGCGTGGTTCCGCTGGAGAACGAAGCTGTCAACGAATGCTGGATTGCCGACCGGGACCGCTTTTCCTACGAAGCCCTGAACAGCGGTGATCGCCTGAACTCGCCCATGATCAAACACGGTGGTGATTGGAAGACTGTGGACTGGAAAACCGCTTTGGAATACATCGCCCATGGCGTGAGCAGTATCAAGGCTGACCACGGCGCTGCTGCCATCGGTGCCTTGGTGAGCCCGCACAGCACGGTGGAAGAGTTGTATCTGGCGGGTGCCTTGGTGCGTGGCTTGGGCAGTGAAAGCATTGATTACCGGCTGCGCAATGCCGAGTTTGAAAGGGCGCAGCCGGGAGCCCGCCATCTTGGTTTGCCAATTGCCGAACTGTCGACCCTGCAGAGTGTGCTGGTGGTCGGTGCCAACCTGCGCAAGGACCATCCGCTGTTTGCCGCAAGAGTGCGTCATGCTGCCAGAATGGGCTGCGAGGTCCATGTAGTGAATTCCAGCGCACATGTCTGGGCCTTGCCTGTGGCCCATGCCTGTATTGGCCCGGCTTCGGGTTGGGTTCAGGCGCTGGCCGATGTTGCCGCTGCGGTGGCACTGGAGAAGAATCTGACCCCACCGCGAGTCGGACAGGCCACCGAGGCAGCCCGTGTCATTGCCACTTCGTTGATGGGCGCTGATCGCAAGGCATTGCTCCTGGGCAACGCCGCCGCGCATCACGCCCAAGCCAGTCAATTGCTGAGCCTGGCCAACTGGATCAGTGAATACACCGGCGCGTCCGTGGGATATTTGACCGAAGCCGCCAATACCGTCGGTGCCCAAGTGGTCGGCGCCTTGCCGGGTGCGCAGGGTTTACATGCCGGGCAGATGCTGGCAGGTGACCTACAGGCCATGTTTCTGCTTAACAACGAGCCGCAGTTCGACTCGGCGGCTGGCGCCTCAGCGGTGCAGTTCCTGAGCCATAGCAAGATGGTCGTGTCCCTGAACCCGTTCAAGACAAATCTCGACATTGCCGACGTGTTGTTGCCGATCTCACCGTTCACCGAGACGTCTGGTACGTTTGTCAATGCCGAGGGTCGGGTGCAGAGTTTTCACGCCGTGGTGAAACCGCTGGGTGAATCCCGGCCAGCTTGGAAGGTGTTCCGGGCGCTAGCCAATGTCCTGAATTTGCCAGGTTTTGACTATGAGTCCTCGCAAATGGTCTTGATTCAGGCGCTGGGTGATTCGGCTGGCGCTGTGCCAACGCATGTGCCAGCGGCCCGGTTGAGCAATGCCGATGCGCCAGCATCGGTGCCTGGCGCGTTTTCGGTTGAGCCTTGTGTCGCCAGTATTTATCAACTCGATGGACTTGTGCGTCGCTCGCCGGCGCTGCAAGCTACGGCAGATGCCAAAGCCCCTGAGACCCAGGAGGTGGCAGCATGATCGACATGATTTTTTCCACCGGCCTGGGGCTGGTGGCGGCAGACTGGTGGATCGGCCTGGCCTGGCCACTGATCTGGGCCTTGCTGAAGGTGGTTCCGGTGTTGATGATTGTGATGGGTGCGGTGACTTACGCCACCTTGTGGGAGCGCAAGCTGCTAGGCTGGGTGCAAATTCGTCTGGGGCCGAATCGGGTCGGTCCTTGGGGCCTGTTGCAACCGATTGCGGACGCCTTAAAACTGATGACCAAAGAAGTGGTCCGACCCGACCTATCCGACAAGTTCCTGTTCTACCTTGGACCGGTTCTTACGGTGGCACCTGCGTTGGCGGCCTGGGCGGTGGTGCCGTTTGGTCCGGAAATTGCCGTGGCCAACCTGAATGCCGGCCTGCTGTTCATAATGGCAATTGCCTCCATGGAGGTCTATGGGGTAATCATTTCCGGGTGGTCGTCCAACTCCAAATATGCTTTCCTGGGTGCCTTGCGGGCCTCGGCGCAGATGGTGAGTTATGAAATCGCTATGGGCTTCTGCTTCCTGATTGTCCTGATGGTGTCCAATAGCTTGAACATGAGCGATATCGTCATGGGGCAGAGCAAAGGTCATTTCGCGCAAATGGGACTGTCGTTCTTGTCGTGGAACTGGTTGCCGTTGTTGCCAGTCGTGGTGGTCTTCTTTGTTTCGGGTCTGGCGGAGACCAATCGCACGCCGTTTGACGTGATTGAGGGTGAATCGGAAATCGTCGCTGGTCACATGGTGGAGTATTCCGGAATGTCCTGGGCCATGTTCCAGATGGCCGAATACGCCAACATTTGGCTGGTGTCGATCCTGTCGGTCACGATGTTCTTTGGTGGGTGGTTGTCGCCGGTGGATAGCGTGCTGACGAACTGGATTCCGGGCTGGATCTGGCTCGGACTCAAAACCTTTGCAGTAATGACCGTGTTCATTTGGGTGCGTGTCACCTTCCCGCGCTTCCGTTACGACCAGATCATGCGTTTGGGATGGAAAGTGTTTATTCCCGTAACTTTGGTGTGGCTGGTGGTGATTGGCGTCTGGATGCAGACCCCATGGAACATTTGGAAGTAATTCGAGTCGCTTATGTCAACCCCAACTTTGAATCACACCAACAAGTCTCCCGTGAGTACTTTTTCACTGACGGACTTCCTGTCGAGTTTCTTTTTGCTGGAACTGCTCAAGGGCATGCGGCTCACGGGCAAATATGCCTTCAAAAGCAAGATTACGCTGGAGTATCCGGAAGAAAAGACACCACTGTCGCCGCGCTTTCGCGGTCTGCACGCGTTGCGTCGCTACGAGTCGGGTGAAGAGCGTTGCATCGCGTGCAAACTGTGCGAGGCTGTGTGCCCGGCCATGGCCATCACCATCGAGTCCGAGGAACGTGCCGACGGATCACGTCGGACTACACGATACGACATCGACCTGACCAAATGTATTTTCTGTGGCTTTTGCGAAGAAAGCTGTCCGGTGGATTCAATCGTCGAGACCAACATCTTGGAGTACCACGGCGAAAAACGTGGCGACTTGTATTTCACCAAGGAAATGTTGCTGGCCGTGGGGGACCGGTATGAGTCAGACATCGCAGCCGCCAGGTTGGCCGATGCCAAATATCGTTGATCCGTCGTAAGAAAGAATCCGAATCATGAGTGTCACGACTGGTCTGTTTTACCTGTTTTCTGCCATTTTGCTGGCCGCAGCCTTCCGCGTCATAACGGCGCGCAATCCGGTGCACGCGGTCTTGTACCTGGTTCTCACCTTCTTCCAGGCGTCCATGATCTGGATGCTGCTCAAGGCTGAGTTCCTGTCCCTGACCCTGGTGCTGGTATATGTGGGTGCCGTCATGGTGCTGTTCTTGTTTGTTGTGATGATGCTGGACGTCAACATCGCTGAAATGCGCAAGGGTTTCTGGAAGCATTTCCCGCTGGCGGCGGTGTTGGGTGCCTTGATCATCGTGGAGATGTCGGCGGTGCTGATGGGGGGGTTCCAGGTTATCGACGGGCCGACAGCTAACGCTTCACTGGCTAACGCCGGGGCAGAACTCTCCAACAGTAAACAACTGGGTAAGTTGCTGTACATCCATTACCTCTATCCGCTGGAAGTGGCGACTGCCATCTTGCTGGTGGGCATGATCGCGGCGGTTTCGCTGACGCTGCGCCAGCGCAAGGACAGCAAAGCGATTGATTCCGCTGCCCAGGTCCGGGTCCGAGCCAAAGACCGGATGACTGTCATGAAGCTGGCAGCCACCAAACCCGCATTGCCAGTTGAGGCAGCCGAAGCACCATCCGTGGGGAACCAAGCATGACGTTGACATTGGGCCATTTCCTGACCCTGGGGGCGATCCTGTTTGCGCTCTCGGTGATCGGTATATTTTTGAACCGCAAGAATCTGATTGTTTTGCTGATGGCCATCGAACTGATGTTGTTGGCCGTCAACACCAACTTCATCGTTTTCTCGCATTACCTCAACGACTTGCACGGCCAGATCTTCGTGTTCTTTATTCTGACGGTCGCCGCCGCCGAAGCTGCCATTGGTCTGGCGATTCTGGTGGTGTTGTTCCGCAACAAATCAAACATTAACGTTGACGAACTTGATTCGTTGAAGGGGTAGCAGGAAATGAGTCAAACCCTATCCGCCCCGATCTTGGCTGCGGTGCCACTGGCACCGCTATTCGGTGCCTTGGTCGCTGGCATCATGGGCACCAAGTTTGGCGGCAACAGCATCGGCCGACGTGCCTCGCACTCGTTTGCCATCATGGGTGTACTTGTGTCTTTCATCCTGTCAGCTGCGACGCTGAAAAGTGTCGCTTTTGATGGCGCGCGTTTTAACGAAACGCTCTACACCTGGATGGTGGTCGGTGGCATGAAGATGGAGATCGGCTTTCTGGTTGACGGCCTGACCGCCATGATGATGTGTGTCGTGACCTTCGTCTCGTTGATGGTGCACATCTACACCATCGGCTACATGGAAGAGGACGAGGGGTACAACCGCTTTTTTTCCTACATTTCGTTGTTTACCTTCTCCATGCTAATGCTGGTGATGAGCAATAACATGCTGCAGTTGTTCTTTGGCTGGGAGGCCGTCGGTCTGGTCTCTTACCTACTGATCGGTTTCTGGTACAACAAACCCACAGCAATTTTTGCCAACATGAAGGCCTTTCTGGTGAATCGAGTCGGTGACTTCGGCTTCATCCTGGGCATCAGCCTGATCGCGGCCTACGCCGGCACGCTAAGTTACGCAGAAGCTTTTGCCAAAGCACCAGAATTGGCAACGTTGACGCTACCGGGCACCGACTGGATGCTGGTCACCGTGATTTGTATCTGTCTGTTCATCGGTGCCATGGGCAAGTCGGCACAGTTTCCGCTACACGTCTGGCTGCCGGACTCCATGGAAGGCCCGACACCGATTTCTGCCCTGATTCATGCCGCGACGATGGTGACTGCCGGCATCTTCATGGTGGCACGGATGTCGCCTTTGTTTGAATTGAGTGCCACGGCGCTGAATTTCATCATGATCATTGGTGCGATCACTGCGCTGTTCATGGGCTTTCTGGGCATCATTCAGAACGATATTAAACGGGTGGTGGCTTATTCGACACTGTCTCAGCTGGGTTACATGACCGTGGCCCTGGGCGCTTCGGCCTACTCGGTGGCGGTGTTTCACCTGATGACCCATGCGTTCTTCAAGGCCTTGTTGTTCCTTGCGGCCGGGTCTGTGATCATGGGCCTGCACCACAACCAGGACATCCGCTGGATGGGCGGCGTGCGCAAATACATGCCGATTACCTGGATCACTTCGCTGATCGGCTCGCTGGCCTTGATCGGTACGCCGTTTTTCTCTGGGTTCTACTCGAAGGACGAAATCATCATGGCGGTTCATGCCAGCAACTTGCCGGCATCAGGCTTTGCCTATTTTGCGGTCATGGCTGGTGTTTTTGTGACGGCGTTTTACTCTTTCCGTCTATATTTCTTGGTGTTCCACGGCAAGGAGCGTTTTGATCAGAGTCCCGATGCTCACCATGGTGATCACGACGATCACGCTGCCGATGAGCACGGTCATGGCGATCATGTCGGCCACGGTCCGAAAGAGTCGCCTTGGGTGGTCACCATTCCCTTGATCCTGCTGGCGATTCCGTCCCTGATCATTGGTTACCACACCGTTGGACCGATGCTGTTTGGTGATTTCTTCAAGGACGCCATTTTTGTCAACGCAGAGCTTCACAAGGGCATGGAAGTCCTGGCCGAAGAGTTCCATGGCGCTGCGGCCATGGCTCGGCACGGCTTCTCGGCGACTCCGTTCTTCCTAGCGCTGGCCGGTGTGATCTGTGCGTTTTACATGTACATGATTAACCCAGCTCTGCCAGCGGCCATCAAGCGCAATGTGATGCCCCTGTATAAGCTGCTCGACAACAAATATTACATGGATTGGTTCAATGAGAACGTCCTGGCTCGGGGTGCACGTGGCTTGGGTGTGGTGCTTTGGAAAGTTGGTGATCAGACCTTGATTGACGGTGCCGCAGTCAATGGTTCGTGGCGAGTGGTTGGAATGATCTCCAGTTTGGTTAGAAAATTCCAGACAGGCTTTTTGTACGACTACGCGCTGACGATGGTGCTTGGCATCTTCGTGCTGCTGACGTATTTCGTCTGGCTCAAATAGGAGAAAACTAAAAATGGGTTTGTTGAGCCTGGCTATTTGGACGCCAATTCTTTTTGGTGTGGTTCTGTTGGCGATGGGTCGGGAAGACCAGGTTCGCACTGTTCGTTGGCTGGCGCTGTTCGGCGCGATGATGAGTTTGCTGGTGACCTTGCCGCTGTATTTGCTATTCGATAACTCGACTGCGGCCATGCAATTTGGCGAACTATTGCCGTGGATCGAACATTTCAACGTCAACTATCACCTTGGCGTGGACGGCATCTCGCTTTGGTTCGTGCTGTTGACTGCGTTTATCAACGTGGTGGTCGTGATTGCGGGCTGGGAGGTCATCACCAGCCGGGTCAATCAGTACATGGGTGCGTTCCTGATCCTGAGCGGTCTGATGATCGGCGTGTTTTGTGCGCTGGATGGGATGTTGTTCTATGTTTTTTTCGAGGCTACGCTGATCCCGATGTACCTGATCATCGGCGTCTGGGGTGGGCCGAATAAGATATATGCTTCGTTCAAGTTCTTCCTCTACACCTTGTTGGGCTCTCTGCTGATGCTTGTCGCCTTGATTTATCTGTACGTGCAATCGGGCAACAGTTTCGATTTGGCGGTGTGGTACAGGTTGCCGCTCGATAGCACGGCGCAAACCCTTTTGTTTTTCGCTTTCCTCTCGGCGTTTGCCGTTAAGGTGCCGATGTGGCCGGTGCACACTTGGTTGCCCGACGTTCACGTTGAGGCGCCCACCGGTGGCTCTGCTGTGCTGGCGGCCATCATGCTGAAGCTGGGCGCCTACGGTTTTCTGCGTTTTTCGCTGCCGATTGTGCCGGACGCCGCGCGCCAGTGGGCCGGTCTAATGGTGGGTCTTTCGCTGGTCGCCGTGGTCTATGTGGGCCTAGTCACCCTGGTACAAAAGGATATGAAGAAGCTGGTGGCGTATTCGTCGGTGGCTCACATGGGCTTTGTAACGCTGGGCTTCTTCATCTTCAATGACCTCGGTGTGTCGGGCGGCATTGTGCAGATGATTTCACATGGTTTTGTGTCGGCGGCCATGTTCCTGTCGATCGGTGTTCTGTACGACAGGATGCACTCGCGCGAAATTGCCAGTTATGGCGGTGTGGTGAACACAATGCCCCGGTTTACTGCATTTGCATTGTTATTCATCATGGCCAATTGCGGCCTGCCGGGCACTGCGGGTTTTGTCGGTGAATGGATGGTGATCCTTGGTGCAGTCAAGGTCAACTTCTGGGTCGGCATGGCAGCGGCCAGTGCATTGATTTTTGGCGCGGCCTACTCCCTGTGGATGTTCAAGCGGGTGTACCTCGGCCCGGTGGCCAATGACCATGTCAAGCACCTGGTGGACATCAATAAGCGCGAATTTTTCTTTTTGGCTCTGTTGGCCATCGCGATCTTGTACATGGGTGTCTACCCCAAGCCGTTTACCGATGTGATGGATGTGTCCGTGGCTGAACTGCTGAAGCATGTGGCCCAATCCAAGCTGCCCTGAGCCAATAGCCCCTGAACTACAAGACAAGAGACCCACATGTTTGACAAACTGAGTTTGCTGGCTGTTATTCCGGAAGTGATTCTGCTGGTCATGGCCTGCGTGATCCTGCTCGTTGACGTTGCGGTCAAAAGTGTCAGGCGTGGCCCAACCTATGGGCTCACCCTGCTCACGCTGGCTGTGGTGGTGGCACTTGAAGCCGCCTCCGCAACTTCTGGACAAACTGTATATGCCTTTGGCAACATGGTGGTTAACGACGCCATGGGACACTGGCTCAAGTGCTTCGCCGCCGCAGCGGTGATGGTGGCGTTGGTGTACGGGCGCGACTATGCCTGCAGCCGAGACATGCTGCGCGGTGGTGAGATGTTCACGCTGAGTCTTTTTGCGCTGTTGGGCATGTTTGTGATGATCTCGGGAAACAACTTCCTGGGTATCTATATGGGCATTGAACTGCTGACGCTGTCTAGTTATGCCTTGGTTGCCTTGCGCCGAGAACATGCAGTCTCCACCGAGGCGGCTATGAAGTATTTTGTCCTGGGTGCCCTGGCTTCCGGGCTGCTTTTGTACGGCATGTCTATGCTGTACGGTGCCACCGGTACGCTTGATCTGAGCAAACTTTTAGTTGCCATCAGTGCCGGTCAGATCGATCACCAGATCCTGATTTTCGGCCTGGTCTTTGTGGTCGCCGGACTGGCCTTCAAACTTGGTGTGGTGCCGTTTCACATGTGGATTCCGGACGTCTACCAGGGCGCACCGACGGTGGTGACGCTGATGGTTGCCGGCGCGCCCAAGTTGGCGGCCTTCGCCGTGTTAATCCGACTGTTGGTGGAAGGACTGTTGCCGCTGGCGGTGGACTGGCAGCAAATGCTGATGGTGATGGCCGTGGCCTCTCTGGCCATCGGTAACCTGGCCGCTATCGCTCAGAGCAATGTGAAGCGGATGCTGGCGTTTTCAACCATCTCGCACATGGGTTTTGTGCTGATCGGCATGATGTCTGGCGTGGTCAATGGTCATGCAGAGGCGGCTGGCAATGCTTATGGCTCGTCGATGTTCTACATGGTCTCCTATGTGTTGACCACGCTGGCCAGTTTTGGCGTGATCCTGTTGTTGTCACGCGATGGTTTCGAGAGTGAAGAGATTTCCGATTTCGCAGGGCTGAACCAGCGCAGTCCGCTGTACGCCGCAATCATGGCGTTGTGTCTGTTTTCCCTGGCTGGCATCCCGCCGATGGTCGGCTTTTACGCCAAATTTGCGGTTTTGGAGGCTCTGATAGCCACTGGGGCGAAGTCAAACATTGTGTTGGCGGTGTTTGCAGTGATGATGTCGTTGATTGGTGCTTTCTATTACCTGCGTGTTGTCAAGGTGATGTATTTTGATGCACCGACCAGCACCGCACCGCTGACGGCGGCCATGGATGTTCGGGCCGTGCTGACCCTCAACGGCGCGTTGTTGCTGGTGCTGGGCGTGTTGCCCGGTGGTTTGATGACGCTGTGCGCCAATGCGGTGCTGAAGATGTTGAACACCTGAAAATCTCAATCAGCCAAATCCGGTTCACTAACCCAGACCGAGGACCGCTGTGAAGCATTTGCAGGAACGTCAGCTGGTCAGTGCCGATTTGTGCCAAGGCAGTTTTTTGCATGTGTTGCGCGACACGGTGGAACTATCCAACGGCAGTCTGTCGACGCGCGAGTACGTGGTGCACCCGGGCGCGGTTATGGTGGTGCCGCTTCTTGAAGACGTTGATGGTCAGCTCCGGCTGGTCCTGGAACGTCAGTTTCGATACCCACTGCGCCAAGTCATCATCGAATTCCCGGCCGGAAAGATCGATCCTGGAGAAGATCCATTTCACTGCGCTCGGCGGGAGTTGCGCGAAGAAACCGGCTACCAGGCCAATTTCTGGGCCCGCGCCGGCCTGTTGCATCCGGTGGTTGCTTACTCCACCGAAGCCATCGATATCTGGTTTGCCCGTGGTCTGATCGCTGGCGAGCGACGCTTGGATGAGGACGAAATGCTGGATGTTTTCACGGCAACACCGAGTGAACTGATGGGCTGGTGTCGCGACGGGCTGGTGACGGATGCGAAAACGCTGGTCGCTGCCTTATGGCTGCAAAATGTACTTTCCGGCGCGTGGGAGCTCGATTGGTCAGATTCTGTGGCCGGGGAATCCAACGGTAAATAGGTGTGCTGTAGTTAATCAGGCGCTTGTGATGAGGATACGCCCAGTCGCTTGTCTTTGCGTGTTGAGCACTGGCGCCGCGGTTGGATCGTTCTTGAGCCCGTTTCCGTCAACCTAACGTCCGGCGCTGGTAGCTTGGTACAGGTCAACCAGAAATTCCTGCGTTTTAACAGGCATGTCTGAAGTTTTGACTTGAACCCCCGATTTATAAGTTGGGTCACTTTGGCTGAACTGATCACTCAGCGAGCGGACTTTGACCTGGCGATTCTGAAGTCGGTTTTCTGCGGCATGAACCCGTGC
>Ga0105048_10003262_pt1 | contig 26563 bp, 22 predicted proteins | sample MAT05_FD_78382 | JGI IMG/M metagenome (GOLD analysis project Ga0105048, IMG submission 78382) | Freshwater microbial communities from Lake Fryxell liftoff mats and glacier meltwater in Antarctica - MAT-05 | ecosystem: Environmental > Aquatic > Freshwater > Ice > Liftoff microbial mat | place...
CGCACGTCTTGTCCCGGCTTGATCTGGAATTCAGGCCCGAGCGGGGCCTTCGGCGGCAGCACGCGACCTGTCTCGGGTTCCGACATGAGGTTGCCCCCACGGGTTGTGCTGACAAAGAGTTCGCGAACTTGGGCGATCTGATTATTCTTCGTCGTGGTCACGGCCTTGCGAGCGGCGTTCTCGGCATCCGCGACTTTCTTCACTTCGGGAGTGCTGAAGCCTTGCAACGAAAGCTGCGTGAAGATGTTGGCGAACGAGCGATAGTCGGACTGGGTCCAGCGATCGGTCGGGTGCTTGTGGCACTCGGCACATTCAAGGCGGACACCCATGAACGCGGCGGCAACTTTCTGGCCCCAGATGTCCGAGGGAACGTTTTGTTGGCGACGCCAGAATAGATCGAGTGATTGACGCTCGGCATAGTGAGCGGTGTCAAAACCTTTGACGGCCAGTTCATCAACCAACTTCACCTGTTCGACCCAATCCTTCGCGGAGAGTTCATCGCGGCTCGTGGCGGTCAGAATCCCACGAACAATTTCGTCATAGGGCACATTTTCGGCCACGCGTTTGCGGAGCCAATCGTGCCACTGTTGACTGCGGACGGTTCGCGTGTTTTGCGGGTTCTCGAGCGCGTCGGTGTTGTTGCCCGTGATGTCGCTGAGCTTGGTGGCCCACAGGGCGGCATGGAGCGGATGAGCGAGAAGATCATCGATCTTCTTTTCGCGTTTGTTGGGCGACTTATCGGCAACAAAAGTGCGGACATCGTCCGGCGTCGGCAGGCTGCCGATGGTGTCGACATAAAGACGGCGAAGGAATTCGGCGTCGGTCGAGAGTTCGGAAGGAACGACATTCATCGGGCGAATTTTGGCATGCACTTCGCGATCGATGTAGTTCACTTCTTGAAGTTTCGGATACTGGAAGCCGGGCTTGGTCGGCGTCGGCACCAGAATGCGAGCGGACATGACGTTGCCGCGATAGGAGATCGCCAGCCCCGAATCACCCGGCTTTTGCGCGGTAATCAGACCCGTGGGCGACATGGTTGCGATCGCGTCATCTTGCACTCGGTAATCGCAGAAGGGGGTAATGTCTTCTTCGCTGCCGTCCACGAACTTGGCGGTCACTTTGACCTGCGTCGTCTTGCCGCTCTCGCAGAAGACATATTCCTTGGGCGACATGCTCATCGAAACGACTTTGCCGCTATTCTTCGTCCAGGTGCTGCCCTGTTCGATCCAGGCACGGATAATGTTGTACTGCCACGAACCACGGCTGAAACGAGAGCCGCCTTCGTGCCTCACCGAGCCGATCGCTTTTTGTAGGAGCAGGCTTTCGTCCGGCTGTACTTGATTCAAACGCCGGCCCAGGATGTCGCGGGTCAGTGCGGCGTAATCTCGTTCTGGCTCATAACCGAAGAGGGAGAGACGAAAACCGTTCTTTCCCTGGAATGAGCCGTGGCAGGACCCGTTGTTACAGCCGGTCTTGCCGAAGAGGCCCATCACATGGCGTTCAAAGTCGACCTTCTCCAGCTTCTCACCCGAGGGGAGAATGACAGCCGCAAACAGGCGATCTGGAGAAAATAGGAAGGCTGCGAATGAAAGACAGGCAGCGAATCGGATGGATAGTGCCATGTGCGTTCCTCGATCCTCCAGAGGAGCGGGCGAATCGGCGGGTGCCGTTTGGGTAGTCTGGTCAAAATCAGCGGGCTGAACGGTCGGCGGGAGGGCGAGATAGAGAAAGCCGCTTCAACTTAATGAAACCATCATCATTCAAAGAAGTTTCGCCGTTTCAGCGGTCGTCGTCAAGAAAATTCGAACTATTTCACCCCGAAAGAGCTCCCCCGGCATGAAACTGGGAAGGCAAACCGATCGAGCTCGCCGTAAGTCATCTTGATCGAAAAACACTCGATCGGCTATTTCGCCGCCATGAACACCTTCCTCCTTCTTCTTTTGCCTGTATGCTCCGGAGATCTCACGAGCACGACCACGGCGATCGATCGCGGCGAGACAAAAGCCGGGATGCCGCTCGTTCAGCCATTCACGTTGAAGAACTCAGGCACGGCCGCGCTGACGATCACCGACATCACGGGCGGTTGCGGGTGTCTGCGGGCTCGGGCTTCCCAGCGCGAGATTCCACCAGGTGAGACCGCTCACATTGAAGTGGAAGTCAACACGCTGACGCAACCGGTCGGTCCCAACACCTGGAAAGCGGTCGTGCGGTATCGGCAAGGCGAAACGACGGGGGAGCTCGAACTCACGCTGAAGGCGACGATCGTTCGCGAAGTGAGTGTCGAGCCGCCCGTGTTGGGCCTCACGTTGCAAAATGAAGCAACACACTCGATTACCATCAAGGATCCCAGAACTAAGCCGCTTACCGTGATCGGCGCGGCGGTCACGTCTCCTCATCTCACGGCCAAGATCAAGTCACGCCGCGAGGGAGTGCAGCAAGTGGAGGTTACCATTCGCGAAACTCTCCCGGCGGGGAAACACGCTGAGGTGCTCGTCCTGCAAACCGACGACCCCGACTACCGGGAATTTCGCGTACCGATCACGATCGATCGCGCCGGACCTGGTCAGGCTCGCGCGACTCCGGAACGGCTCGACCTGCGGCTAGCCCGTGACCAGAAGACGGCCTCGGGAATCGTACGGCTCCGCGATCCGGAAGATCGCCCGATCATCGTCGACCGCATCGAAGCCGATCACCCCGTCTTGCAAACGAAAGCGGTCTCGGGGCCGGGAAACCAGGCGACTCTGCGTCTCGGCGTCGAGTTACCGGCTGATGGACTTGGGGGAAGTGCCACGGTTCGGGTTTTTTTGAGGGAACCACAGGCCCAAATGATCGTGATTCCCGTTAGTTGGCGGCGGGATTGAAACTCGTGACGCCCTGCATTCGTGATACAATAGAAGTTAGTTCGAACCCCACGTTGTCGGGGTAATCATGATGGGCCGGGTGTTAACTAACGCCTTGATCGAAAGCTCGGAGGACTTCTGGGCAGCCAAACGCGGTCTGCTGTCGTCCGATCAGGTGCGGCGCGTCGAGGTGACGGACGCGTTAGTCGATACAGGGGCGATGTTGCTTTCACTGCCGACGCGGATGATCCGGCAGCTAGGTCTGAGCCCGACTGCCATCAAGCGAGTCACGAGCAGCATCGGGTTGGGCGAGGCGGCGATGTACGAAGCGGTGCAGCTGACGATCCAGGGACGAACATGCACGATGGACGTGATGGAGGTTCCCGACGGGGTGCCGGTGTTGATCGGCCAACTGCCGCTGGAACATCTGGATTTCGTGATCGACCCGCGCAACCGGGTGTTGGTTGGCAACCCCGCCCACGGCGGTGAACACGTTTATGAGTTGTACTGAGTGAAGAAAGCCCAGGAACGGCCGAGCCTGGGCTTTGACGAAATGCACTTCGAAAGATCTACTCGCTCACACGGACCCCCGAATTCATCTCCACGCCAATCGTCTTCAGAAGTTCCCGGAACGCTTCGAGATTCGATTCCTCGATCACCAGATCGCGCGGGCCGAGGCGCTCGTCGATCAAGTCGGCGGCAGCAGGCCATTGCACCAATCCGTCCGCGATGATGTCGCTCGGAACTTCCACCACCAGACGCATGCGATAGTTGAACGGAGCGCCGCCGCTGCCATGGAACAGGAGGCGAGCCGCGGCCGACAGGACCTCGCCCGATCGATCGAGCGCCCATTGTTCAAGGAGCGAAAGCGAAATGCCGAACTCGCCTGCCTTCTTCAACGAAACGGGCGTGAAGACGTAGCGGCGTGCCCCGGGCGGCGAGCCGGGCACCGGTTCCGAAAGCCGGCCCAGCTCGGCTTCGAGGATCAAATCGCTCTGGGCCGCGTCAACGGTGAAGGTCAATCCGTCGCGGTCGAACGTCAAGCATTTACGCGGCGCCGATTCATAGTCTCGATTACCGACCAAGCGGAAGTGACGGTAGTCAATCTCTTCTCCGCCCGCGGCAATGCCGATCCGTTCCGATAACTTGATGGTGATCAAGCCGCGCTGGAAGGCCGTTTCGAGATCGGATTCCGAAGAAAATTCGAGAAGCGTCGCCGCCGGCCAGACGGCGATCCGTTCGCGTTTGCTGGCCCAGCGTTGCAGCGAATCGAGCACCGTGGCCGGCAGAGCGTGCGTGCCATGTTGTTCGAGCAATCGTTGAATGTCGGCGGACGAGAGGCCGGTTTCGAGCCCGTGATAGACGCTCTCGGCCGTCAGTTCCATGGTGCAGGCCGAACCGAGATTCCGCCAAATGGCGAACCGGCTTAACTTGCCGATCAACTCCGGTGTCAGCCCCTGGCGGAAGAGGATGATCTCCCCGTTGGGCTGCATGATCAGCGTCTGCCGGAATTCAGCCACGAGCACGGGCGCCTTGTCGCCGCGCCAGCCGTGCCGGCCGACATCGCCAAGCCGGAACCAGGTTCCGGAGGGCTCCTCCACAAATTCGATGAGCCGCAGCGGATAGCCGATGCCGAGAAAGAATCGCTCGAGCCAGACGGTGGCAGATTCTTTCTTTTTCTTGAGAATCGCCGACCAGGAAGGATGCCGTTCGTAAAGATGCTCGGCAATCGAACTCGCCTGAATCCATTCTCCCGGCTTCTGGTCCCGCAAGATAAGCAACGAAGCGAACGCGATGGAGGAGAAGACGTCTTCCCCCTCGGACTGCCAACCGGTGAGCGGATTCCAGAAGTTGACCGTCAACAATTTGCGGCCAAGTTCGAGGAGTACGCCGAGCAGATTCTGTTCCCAAAGGTCCGGGGCCGGTTTGCCGCGCAGGATCCCGCCCTCGGATTCAATGAGCCCCGCCGCAAGCGCCAATTGCAGGGACAACAAGCCGACATCCGGCAATTCGACCAACTGGTCCGCGAACGGAGCGCCCAGGACGATATCGGTCTGAAAGCGTTGTTGATCGCGCTTGAAGAGCGTCTGTTGCTGAGTAAGGCGCAGCGGTTCATTGGCGACATGCTGCCAGGCAACGGCGGTACGCAGCAACCACTCCAGGCCATCGCTCTGCCGGATGGCTTTGACGTCGATGGTACGTGTGGTAAAGGTCGGGAAGCCAAAGTCGACGGCCATCGCTCGGGCAGTCACCGCCGGGTGAACGAACAGACGGGCCGACGCGATGCCTTCTGGCCCGAGCCAGGTTTCAAATTCGTTGAGTGTGGGGATCGCGGCCGGAAGTTCCGGCTGGGCCAGGCCGGATTCCAGCAAGTCCAGAACCGGCTGTAGACCCTCGACATGATCGAGCAGCGCCAGCAGGGCGATCAGTTGCCCGACGTTCCAGACGGGTTGCTGGCTGAGGCCGATTAGCGCGAGAGCCTTTTGGGCGGCGGGACTGAGCTCGGCGATGCGGCGATCCACGATGGCGGCGTTGGTTAACGTGGCGACGCTGCGCTCGACGAGTTCCTCGAGCGGCCACTGGTTGCGCGGCTTGAGCAGACGCTGAGCGATCCGCCGCATGAGCATGTCGCCACAACGGCTAAACACGTCTTGAACGCGGATCGTCCATTCATCGGTTCCGACGGAAGTGTTTTCGTTCATACCCGGTTATTCCGCAGCCTTTCCCGCTCGGCCGACAACCTGAGGCGTATGCCCCATGCGCTTGAGTTCGTCAAGCACTGCCTCGAGTCGACCGGGGCGAAGGAGAAGAACCCGGTCCGAGAGTCGGCCGGCTACTTCCTGTGAGAGTTTCTTGCGCGCCAGGAGTTCTTCGGCCGTCACGGCGTCGTCGGTCAGCACGAGGCAAACACGACGATGCAATTTGACAGCCAGACGCGTACCGGGTGATCGATCGGAAACCAGGTCCATTGGCGGTACCGCGAGTTGAGGGGCGAGAAGCCAATTGGCATTCTAGCCAATAGCGTGGCCGCCGCCCACACACTCAGGCGGAATGCGACCCGGTTCCCGCCTGGAATGTTAATGAAGCGGGATATACATTGCACGCAACAAGTAAACGCTCCGCCACGGAAACCCTACGCGTCGCGGCTTCACCATTTTGAGACCACTTCCATGTTCCTACGACTTGCGATCCTTATTACGTGCCTAATCACACCGCGGGCGGTTCTTGCTTGGGGCGAAGAGGGACATGTCGTTGTCGCCTTGATCGCCGAGAAGCATCTGACGCCCGAGGCGCGGGCGGGCATCAAGGCTTTGCTGGGTGACCGATCGATTGCCGACGTGCGTCTTTGCACCTGGGCTGATCTCATCCGCGGCAGCGCCGTCTATCGCCGCAAATACGACAAGCATGACACCTGGCACTACATCAACATCGAGTTAAAAGTAAAGGCGGCCGAGTTCGTCCCGGCCGAGGATAACAACCATGTCCTCGGGGCCATCGAACGATTCCGCAAAAAGGTAATCGATCCAAGTCTCATTGAGGATGATCGCAAGGAAGCGTTGCTGTTCGTCGTTCATTTCCTGGGCGACATGCATCAGCCGTTGCACTGCGGCAACCGCGACGACGACCGCGGCGGCAATCTTCAGCCCGTTAAAAGCTTCCTCGGCAAGCCGGAAGAGAAGTTAAACCTGCACAGAGTCTGGGATACGAACTTAGTCTTGGCTGAACGGGGCGACCTCACCAACGAGGATTTCGCCAAACGGCTGATCGACGAGATTCGCGACGAGGACCGCGCCGCCTGGCAGAAGGGCGAAGTGAAGAATTGGATCTGGGAATCGCACGCCATCGTGGTTGATCGCATCTACAAAACCAGCGACGGCGTCGACCTGCCCGCCCGCGACGCGGCGCCGATCGAGTTCACCGACGAGAACTATGTGAAGGGCAACAAACCGATCGTCCGCGAGCAGATCAAGAAGGGCGGCATCCGCCTGGCGATGATCCTCAACGAGTGCTGGCCGGCCAAGAAGAATTGACCGTGGCACACTTGCTCTCGCTTCTGGACGATTCGCTCATAGAATTCTTTTCGTGTTGAAACGCACCCTCGTCTAGGCCGGGGCAAACTGATCATCTCTCCCCTGCCGCGACGTCATGATTAACCCCAGGATCTTCCCATGCAACCTCAAGGCGACATCGCACTCATCGGCTTGGCCGTCATGGGCCAAAACTTCGTACTGAACATGAACGATAAGGGCTACACGGTCGTGGCCTACAATCGCGACGTGGCCAAGGTCGAAAAGTTCCTCGCCAACGAGGCCAAGGGAACGAAAGTGATCGGCGCCACGTCGATCCCCGACCTCGTCTCGAAGCTCAAGAAACCCCGGCGAATCGTACTGTTGGTGAAGGCCGGCGACGCGGTCGATCAGATGGCGGCCCAGCTTGCCCCGCACCTCGACAAGGGCGACATCATCATTGATGCCGGCAACTCGCTCTACCAGGACACCAACCGCCGGGTCAAAGAATACGAGGAGAAGGGACTTCTCTTCGTCGGCTCCGGCATCTCCGGCGGCGAAGAAGGCGCTCGCAATGGACCGAGCCTGATGCCCGGCGGCTCGACAGCAGCCTGGCCGTTCATCAAAGAAATCTTCCAGAAGTCCTCCGCCAAAGTCGATGGCGGCGTCCCGTGCTGCGACTGGGTTGGCGACGGCGGGGCCGGCCATTACGTCAAAATGGTCCACAACGGCATCGAATATGGCGACATGCAGCTGATTTGCGAAGCCTACCAGCTCTTGCATGAAGGCCTCGGCATGTCGGCCGACGAAATCTCGGCGACCCTCGGCGAGTGGAATAAGGGCGCTCTCGATTCCTACCTGATCGAGATCACCACGAACATCCTGGCCTACAAGGACACCGACGGCAAACCGCTCGTCGACAAGATTCTCGACAAGGCCGGCCAAAAGGGCACCGGCAAGTGGACCGTGCAGGACTCGATGGAACTCGGCGTCCCGATCACGCTGATCGCCGAAGCGGTCTACGCCCGCTTCGTTTCCGCCCTGAAGGATGACCGTGTGGCGGCCTCGAAGCAACTCAAGCCAATGGGCACCGTCAAGATCCCCGGCGAGAAGAAGGCCTTCATCGCCGCGGTGCACGATGCACTCTACGCTTCGAAGATGATCAGCTACGCCCAGGGCTACATGCTCTTCCGGGCGGCCGCCGCTCATTACAACTGGAAGTTGAACTACGGCGGCATCGCCCTGATGTGGCGAGGCGGCTGCATCATCCGCAGCCGGTTCCTTGGCAAGATCAAGGAAGCGTTCGACAAAGATCCCAACCTGCAATTCCTCCTCCTCGACTCGTACTTCAAGGGCGAAATCGAGAAGTGTCAGGCCGGCTGGCGTCAGACGGTTGCCGGCGCCGTGATGGCGGGCATTCCCGTGCCGGCCTTCAGCACGGCCCTGTCGTTCTTCGATTCCTACCGGTCGGAAACCCTGCCGGCCAACCTGCTCCAGGCTCAGCGTGACTACTTCGGGGCGCATACCTACGAGCGCATCGACAGGCCACGCGGCGAGTTCACCCACACCAACTGGACCGGCCACGGCGGCACCACTTCGAGCAACGCGTATAACGTTTGATGAATGAAAGCGAGCGTCGAAGCTTGAGCTTAGACGCTCGCCTTTCTATTTAAGTCGAATCAATTATCCCACAATCCGAGTAGCCCAAAAAATCACGTCATCGCGAACATCTTTCGGCACAGCTTTTTCGGCGGAACAAGCGAAGTTGAGAACAGGCCCGAGTATCTGCTAAATTGATAGCATGATTGGTGGTCGTTTAAAGGCAAGACGGCCTTACCCAATTCGTGGGGTATGGTAGAGGTTGGCCATATGACGTTCCCGCACGATTGGACTCCTTCTTGTCCGCCTTCCGATGCGGACGCTGCAAGTGGTGTGATCTATCGAATCGTGATATCGAGTCGGTGTCAGGAATCAGATTTTCTGAGTTTTGCCGAAGAGAAACGTGTATTGCGACGGTCGCCGCCATGTCCATGCATGCCATTTGGGCTATCCGTGTTTCCCGATAAGGATGATGCGGTCTGGATGTCAAGGAGCCTCCCGCGCCTGGGAAAGCACCTCGCACGCGGAACACTGCAATCGGCGGATGGAGTCATGAAATTGACGCCGGGGCAACGACCGAGCCATACGACCTGGTGGCCGAGTTGCGAGTGCCATCGGATGGCAATCTTCAGTGATGTGGAGGAAGTGAACTGATGTGGGAAGTCGTCGGAAAGCCGAAGGATCCCTGTCTCTTTGGCTGTTTTGAACCGATCGAAGTACTCATCTGGTACGATTGCCCCCGCACGTTCACTATGAATGATCAAGACGGCGACCTCTGCTTGGCTCAATGGCTCGATGAAGACCCAGAGACGATGCGGTTTCTCGTTGTCCCGATAACGTCCAAGCAGATCGAGCAATTGAAACGCGGCGAACTCACGTTGAGAGAGAGTCTCGATCAACCTCGAGTTTATGTGGTAGATCAGGCAAACAACGGAGATGTCCGGGCCGTATGGCTCACGGAGCTTTCGGACTTGCCGCAAGACTCTTTGCCTGTTCCTCGAACAATGCTCCATCGGTCCCTTGAACCGCTCCTGAGCCCTCGTACAACCAGCGATGCGGTAAAATCTGGCGAAATCACGGCAAATGGCTTCAAGAGCAGTGTCGAGGGTGTGCAGAAGGCATTGAAGTAGACTTACTGGAGCAACAGTAAAGCACTGGCATCAAGTCATCGACTATTTTTCTTGACGCGTTAAACGCGATGGTAATCATAAAATCCTTGCGACAAATCTCCCTTCACTTCGTCAACGGTTCAATCTTGAAGTCATCCAGGTAAACCTTGCCAATCCCCGTCAGGGCCGCGGTGACCCACATCAGGCCTGATGCCGGCACTTGGCGGTACAGGTGGATCTGGTGCCAGTTCTTGGATTCCGTCAGGCGCACGCCCATGCCCTCGCCGCAAGCGTTGTCGAAGATCAACAATCCGTCGGCCGAGGCTTGGACACCGCCGGGCGTATAGACCCAGCCGCTGATGCGCACCCAAGTCCCTGGTTGCAGTCGCACGGCCGGCGTGTTGACGGCGAGGTAAGTTCTTTCCAGGGCCGCCGGGGGCGGAGGTTGCTTGATGTCCTTACTCACCGGGACGACCTTGGGTTTAATCTCGAGCTTCAGAACCGTCTCGCCAAGCGTCGGTTCCTGCGGGTCCGGGTCTTCTTGGCTCGCGCCGTTGCTCGGGTCGAAACGGTATTTCTTACGCTCTGGCTTCTTGGGTTTGATGTACGGCGCCTCGGAACTCGGCACGAGCCTGGCTTCCAGTTCCACAGCATCAATTGTTTGTTGTTGGACGGTCCAGCCGACGAGACTCGTCACCGGAGCACCCACGTCGGATTTCTTCAGATTCTCATTCTTGGCGCGGGCGACGGTGATAAACTCCGGCCGTTGAGCCACGGCTTCGAGATTGCCATCACGCAACGCGTTGGCTCCGGCTTTTGTCCCTTGCAGATCGCGATGCAGTTGCCAGTGTCTCGGAAGTGTCGCAAAAGAAACCGTGTAAGGACTCGATGTGGGTACGTCCAGGGTGCGTACCGCCTGCTCCCAGTGAGTGCGCATCAAGACCCGCAGCGGTCGCACGGCACGAAGCGCCTCGAAGTAGGCGGCCGGGTAATCGCGGGCTTGTTCCAGCAGACGAGCCTTATCCAGTCGCTCTTCCGCCTGCTTCAACAACACGTCCGCATTGAATGCCGGTGGGGCGATATCCTGAAGTTCCGCGTGAATCTTGCGGACTTTCGTCAACTCAATGGCCGCCAGATCGCGAGCCCACTGGGCGGCTTGCGCGGCAAAGAGCCGGCTATGATTCTGCCACTTGACCACCATTCCATCCGGCGCCAGGTCGCTGGTGAAAACAACCGCGGCCGTGAGATCGAATTCCGGGATGATGATTTTGGTGCCGCTCAACCGGCGCTCGCAGTTGAACTGGAGCGACTGCACCCGGGCTGGCGAGATTTCCCACGGTTGTGCCCCATCCGGGACAAGTGGAACGATGATCGTCAGGTTGGCGAGGGCCCCCTGCGGAGGCACGCATTGAGCTCCGCCGCCCAGCCAGATCGGCATCACAAGGACGCCTTTCTCGCTGCGTAAAATGGCAGCCTTGACGTCCTTGTGCGAGGTGTCGACCCAGGTCGGCGGTTCGCGCAGCGTCATCAACAGGGGTTCGAGCATCTCAATTTCTTGATTCAAAAGTGCCATCATCAACAGACGGTCGCGGCCTTGATGGCTATCGGCGAGGAAGCGATCGGACGAGTACGCCAGCCCACGGCAGCCGGCAGCCATGCCAAGGTAAGTGAGCAAGCGAATCTGTTCCGGTTGCGGGCCGATCGGCTCCGTCATGGTTTCCGTCGCCTTGCGGCCGACGAGAAGTGCTGTCTGCCATTCGGGGATGTGCGTCTGGATCCAGGTCCAGTGCAGGGCGTTGCCGACCGTAAGCCGGCGGCGCTGGATGAGCCAGTCGCGGTAGCTTGTCAGTTCGAGACTGGTCAGGAGCGGGTAACGGTGCGTGCCGACCATTTCGATGTGATGCGAGTGGCTGCTGAAGCCGTCCCAGATGTCCGCCCCACGCGGCCGATGCGGGTCGGAAAGGGAGATCGCCTTGGCGGTGCGTTCGAGGAGATCCACTTTTTCGGCCTGAAGCGCGCCGCCGAGGTCCCAGAAGAGGACGGCATCGCCGGAAAGAAATCGCGTGATCGCCGTCGCCAGACCTTCGACATCGCGTGCCGTCGCCAGATCACTGGCGCCGCGACTGGTCAGCGTCCCCTTCGCTTCGGGTTTGACATCGCCCAAGAGCGGCAGGCTGGGCACGATCCAGAAGCCATGGCTGATCGCCTCTTCGATCCTGTCGCCCGGCACATAAGGATCGAACCAGACGGTGTTGAAGCCGGCGTCGCGCAGCGTCTTCAACGGCGTATCCGAATAACGAATGGCCCGGAAGAAGAACGGTTTGCCGCCGACGAAGAGCTTGTCTTGCTCCATACGGACCTGAATGCCGCGATCGTTGCGGACGATCGGGGTCGCCTTCGGGAGCGTCGTCGTCGCCGCATCCTTGGAGTCAATCTTCGGCTTGGGCGGCGCGATCTGCTTCACCGGGCCGACTTCGAGATCGTCGAGGTAAACATCTAACTGGCCGGGCCCCGTGTAAAGATTGAGCACGAGGCGATCGACATAAGCATCGGTCAGATCGATGTCGCGGCCGAACTGGGCGCGGAGAATCTGCTGCTGGTCCTTCATCAACTTGATGGGGTTCGTCAGTTCCAGTTTCTGCCAGCGGCGCGTGAGCTTGTAAACATCCCCGGAGAGGATGACCGTCAGCGGTTCGTCGAGTTGCTTCGGATTGCGTTCACGCGGCAGCACCATGCGAGCCTGAAGCTGGATGCCGGCCCGGGTCGCCTTGACCCAGACGCTGGCATTCATGTCCTCGACAATCGGCGCCGGCTGGGTCGGGTAGAAGTAGGTTGCCAGGTTGTTGTCGTTCTTGCCTTCCGGGCAAATCAGTTGGATAAATTCGGAGTTGGTCCCGAGATGGGCGTAATCGGAAGACAGGATGTGCGATTTTTCTTCCGCGCGGACATTATCCTCACCGCGCTGCCAGCCGGTTTGCCGGCCTTCGAAGCCGTTGCGATGAATTTGTTGAGCCCGAGCCGGCAGAAGGGCAAGCAGGCCGATCAACCCACCGAGAAGAACGGCGGGGACGAAACGCTTCGCGGAACTTCCTTGTTTACCGGATCGCATACCGATGACTCCTCTTCACACCCGAACGACGGCGCGGAACCGCGCGGAATTCAGGAAGCTGGGGAATACCCGTTTTCCGCAGGCCGGGAAAGGTCAGTTTGAAAACGCGATCCTTTCCCATGCGTGACATGGTTCGCAAAGAGCAAGAACCACGAATACATCGAATCGAACGAATAAGTAAAAAGGAGTTCAAATACCTACTTATTCGTGTAAATCGATGCATTCGTGGTTGTTTCGCCCTCAAACCTTGCCACGCCCCCTGGTGCGGTTCGGAAGCATCATCTACGATTAGAGTGAGGAGTTTTCCATGAAGCATCTCATGATCGCGCTGCTGGCCGTTGCGTCGTTTTCCCTTGTTGCCAGGGCGGAAGATCCGCCTCTCGGTCAGGAGATTTACCCGCTGGCGCTCGGCCATCGCTGGACCTATCGCATTCAGGGACAGGACGATCGCTTGACGATCCAGGTCGTGGCGATTGACATGATCAACGGGGTGCGTTGTTACCGCCTCGAAGGGAAGATCCAGAACCGTGTGATTGCCACGGAGCATGTCGCCAAGTTGAAGGATGGCCTTTATCGCTATCGCAACGAGGGGATCGACATCGACCCGCCGCTATTGCTCAGCAAATTCCCCGTGGAGAAGGGCGATGCCTGGAAGGCCGAGTACAAGCACAACGAGAAAAAGGCGTCGCTCCGCTATGAGTGCGACCTGGAAGAAGTGACCGTGCCGCATGGCAAGTATCAGAGCGTCGTCATCCACTCCATCACGGCCGACAATTCAAAGTTAAAGAATTCCGTCTGGTATGCCCCGCGCATCGGTATGGTCAAGCAAGTCATCGAAGAAGGCGAGCAGACCATCGTCCTGACGCTCGAGCGCTTTGATCGTGGTTTTGAGAAGAAGTGATGTCGACCTGTCGAGCCAGGAATCTCGTTTGCGGCGAACGTCTTCGTGATAAGATGAAGGCAACCGAGGAGGCGAGAGATCATGCCCGTTCACGATTGGACTCGCATCAGCGCGGGGACATTTCACGACTTTCACAACTCCTGGATCACGGAGTTGCGCAACGCCCTGAATGGCGGTCTGTTGCCGTCCGGCTACTACGCGCAAGGCGAGCAATGGGCGGGAAAAATCAACGCCGACGTGTTGACGCTCCATGCTGGGGCTCAGACTGTGGTTCCGTCAGGCGGCGGAGTAACGGTGATGCGCGAGGCTCCGCCGCAAGTCAGCCGACGCGTGACGGCGTCGGAATCCGCTCATATTCGGGCCGCGCGTCGCACGCTCGTGATCCGTCACAGCAGCGGCCATCGAGTTGTCGCCCTTTTGGAGATCGTGTCGCCAGCCAACAAGGACCGACCGCGCAGCATCCAAGATTTCGTCGACAAGGCGATCGCTGCCCTCCAGCAGGGAGTTCATTTGCTGATGATCGATCTGTTCCCGCCAGGCCGATACGATCCACAGGGAATTCACCCCTTGATATGGGAGAATTATGGCGATGAAGTCGACGCGCCGCCGGTTGGCAAATCGGTCGCGCTGGCATCGTACCTCGCGAACTCGATGCCTGAAGCGTACCTCGAATTCGCTGCTCTCGGCGACTGGCTACCTCCAATGCCTTTATTCCTCGACCTGCACGCGTACGTGAACGTTCCCCTGGCCGCGACCTACGACGCCGCCTACCGAGGCGTGCCAGCCGTTTGGCGCGAGGTGCTTGAAGGCCCGACCTCAGCCGATGGCCGCAATAAATAATTGTTCACTTGAGAAGCAGAGATGAAGCGCAAGGCCTGTTGACGGCGATTGCTCGTCACGCTACGGTGAATCCATGAGGACGTCGATGGGACGTGGACTATAGATTCACTCGACATCTCTCATTTGGAGAATCCGTCATGCCCCCGCTGTCACTCGAAGATCGCGTCGCCGTTCTGGAGCGCGAGTTCGCGCAGTTCAAGTCCCAACCGAATCACGTCCGCGTCAAAGACTGGCGGCGGACGATAGGTATTTTTACCGACAACACGGACATGAAGGAGCTTTTTGCTGAAGCGATGAAACTCCGTGCGGCGGACCGCCGGAAGTCATCCGGTTCGAAGACCCGCCGCCACCACGCAAACCGGTCCGCCAAGCCATGATTCTGCTCGACACAGATCATCTTTCCGTGCTGACGGACTCCCGTGCGTGCCGCCGGCAACGCCGCTTTGGTGCGACGTTTGGAGTCGGCAGGAGAACCGCTAGCGATTCCGATCGTCGCCATCGAAGAGCAGTGCAAGGGTTGGCTTGCCAAACTCGGCCGCACCCGCGACGTCCACCAACAAATCACACCATACCGCCGCCTCGCCGAATTTTTCGACTTCCTCGCGGAATGGGACGTCATCGCATTAAGCGAAGTTGCCGCCGATCGGTTTGCGGAATTGCGCCGAAAGAAAATTCGCATCGGATCGCAGGATCTCAAAATCGCCGCGATCGCCATCGCCGAAAACGCGTTGCTGTTGTCGGCAAACCTCGCCGATTTTCAAAAGGTGCCCGAGTTACGCGTGGATAATTGGCTGCTGGGATAACCACTGGTGTCGCGCTCGGCATGTGTTTAAAATTTCGAAGTTGTGGCCACAAACTTGGCTGCCAGGATGGTCCGATCGTCCAGCGGTGGGGCGTCGCCGTTGAAGCGGCGCAGTTCCGCCAGCACGGCATCGACCATGGCTTGAGCGCCGACCGGACAGTGCACCAGCGCCTTGTCCAAGCCTTCCGTGCCGAACTCATCGCCTCGGTCGTTGAGAGTCTCGACGATGCCGTCGGTGCAGAAAATGACCTGATCGCCCGGCACGAGATGAAGCACTTCTTCCGGATATTCCTCGCGTTCGGAGATGCCGAGCGGCAAGCGTTTCTTGCCTTCCAGGGCATGCCGGCTGCCATCGCTACAGCGGATGAGCCGGGGCGGCACGTGGCCGGCGTTGGCATAGGTGAGCGTGCCGCGGTCGGGATCGTAAATCGCGTAAAACGCGGTGACGAAGTAGCCGAACTCGGTGGTGTAGTGCGAGGTCAAATGCCGGTTGAGATAGGCGAGAAGCAGACCGGGTGGCCACGGCGGGCCGGTGTACGTTTTCGTCAGGCTGTGCGTGATCGCCATCAGCACCGCGGCCAGGGCGCCGTGGCCGCTGACGTCTGCGATGAGGATGCCCCAACGGTTTTTCGGCAACGCCAGGATGTCGTAATGATCGCCGCCTGCCTGAGACGATGTCTGATAATGCACCGCCAGGTCGAGCGTCGGGATTTCGGGCAACCGCGCGGGCAGCAGTGATTGCTGCAAACGGGCGATCATCTTCATCTCATGATCGCTCGCCTCGTTCGCGGTCTGAAGTTTCTTCGAAAGCAGAGCCGTCTGCGTCGCCCGGCCGAACAAATTGCTCATCCAGACGAGGTCCGGGAAGCGCTCGGGCGGGAACGCGTAGGCTTCCTCGCGCGTGGCGATCACCATGTTGATGGCGGCGCCGCCATCGTAAAGCGGTATGGCGATCAGCGATTGTTGATCTTCGAGATACTTGGCGGCCGGGTCGCTCGGCTCGAGTTCGATCACATCCAGGATCCGCGGTTCGTCGGCATACAAGAGCTCGGCGAACAGGCCCCCACGGTGAACGGGCAAGCGGTGGGCGTCCTTCCACGGGTCGAGATCGTCAGGCCAGGTGCTGGAGCGCGTGACGCGGTAATTCGGATACTCAAGTTGTCGCCGGCTCAGGGAGATCCGCCGGGAGGTCGGGAACAATTCGACCATGCGCCGGGCGTAGACCTGGTACATGGCCTGGGGATCGGTCACCTTGCTCAGTTCGCGCATAACCTCGACGGTGATGGCCAACCGCTCGCGCCAGTCGAGAGCCGGCGAGGTGAAAAAATCGGATTCAACATTCATGACCGGCCCCCTTTCCGCATCCTAGTAGACACGGTTCGGGGCCGGCGATCAAGCAAAGAGATGTGAAAATCCGCAATCGGCGGACGTGGAGCTCTATTTCGGGATCACGAAACGACCGACTTTCGGGCCAATTTTTTCAAGCGATCCCTTCGCGACAGTGCAAGTGTCGGAACGGGCCGGGCGGGCTCGGCCTGCGGTTGCGCCCGTAGTTGCCACCAGAACGGCACCAGCGTTTGCAGCGTTTTCGGCACGTCCCAAAGCGAGACCTTGCTGGCGCCTTCACGCCGTGGGCGGTGGCGCACGCCGACTTCGCGAATCTCCAGACCGCGACGGCGAGCGCGGGCGAGCATCTCCGTATTCACGAAGAAACCATCCGAATTCGGGAGTAGGTCCTGAACAATCTCGCGGTGGAAGACCTTGAGGGCGCAGTCGCAATCACGCACGCCGGTGTCGAACAGCCAGCGAACGACGCGGTTGTAACCCCATGAGAGAAATCGACGCCGCCACGGATCCTGGCGGTCGATCCGGAAGCCGACGACGATCGGGGCCAAGTCCGTTTCCGGAACTAGGCGTTCGAGATCTTCCAGATGGAACTGGCAATCGGCATCGGTGAACGCGACTAGCGGCATGCGAGCGGCGGCAAAACCCGTGCGCAACGCGGCCCCATAACCGCGGTTCACGGGATGCCGCAAGACGCGAACCCCCGGCCAGATGGTCGCAAGTTCCTGGGCACGTTCGATAGTGGCATCGCTGCTGCCATCGTCGACAACGAGAATTTCATGGTCGTAATCGAGATCGACGAGCGCCTCGCGGGCCTCGGCAATGGCGCGTTGAATCCCCGCTTCTTCATTAAAGGCCGGGATCACCAGTGTTAGTTGCCGACGATCGGCATTCGTTTCCCGCACCATGACCGGCTCCTCACGGACATCCACCCGTAAAACGGGCGGACAATCGCAAAAGCGGCTGATGCGGTCAAGAGCATTCATTCAGGCCAATTGAGTCGCAAAACTTGAAGGTGGAGGAGAAGTCCAAATTGATTGGCGGGCACGTTCCGTATCGGAAAAGCAGGGAGAAAAAGAGGACAGGCACGTATATTGGTGGCACGCGAGCGAGAAATCGATTGTTAATAAATGTGCCCGCCCGCTTTTTCCCCTCTTATTTCTGGATTCCGGTGATTTCAAGTACGATCGCGTGTCCGTCCCATTTCATGGTTTGGCGGACGGGCCTTCCGGCGGCGTCGTAGACCCATTCGTTGTCAATTCCCTTGCCGGTTACTTTGAAGCGAAATCCTTCGATGTTTTGCGTCGCCAGCTTGGACTGCCACTTGCCGATAAAATCGATCTGGACCGCCGTCGCGGTGCCGTCCTCGGTGTCCAAGACGGTCGCGGTCTGCTTCGGGATGTCGAGCCGGGGAATCCGCCAACCGGTCGATGGAATGGATTCTTTCGGGCAAATGACCGAGCGGCCTTTGGACGTCGCGGTCAACCCTTGCTCGCCGGCTTCCGCTTTGACATGTAGTTTTTTCCCGTCGTCATTGACCGTCGATTCGAGTTTTTGCACCACCCCGCCCTTCCAGAACTCCACGCTTTTCGAAGAGTATTCGTATTTAAAGCCCAAGAACCGGACTTTAACGTCCGTCGTCATCGTGACCGTTTCGACATCACCCTCAGTGGACACGGTCGTCCGGCAAACACCAGCAGGTTTGCCGTCCACGAATACCTGAAACGTTCGTTCTTCAGCATGAACCATCGCGCCCAGAAGCAGAAGGCATCCCGCCAGACCGTTTGAGACAAGCCGCATGGTGTTTTCCTCAGGCAGTTCGTAATAGGGCTTGATCTAAACATCGGTCCGCGTGGTTGCCCCTCTTCATCATTTTGAAGATAAAACTCAAGCCATCTTTTCAGCCGCGACGGACTGAAGCTGCAACAATTCGATCGCCATCTGGCGGAGTTGGAATTTCCGAATCTTGCCGGTGACGGTCATCGGAAAGGACTCAACGAATTGCCAGAAACGGGGTCGTTTGAAGGCCGCCATGCGTTCGCTGCTGAACGCGCATAACTCAGCTTCGGTGGCGCACCTGCCTGGCCGAAATTTGATCCAGGCCATCACCTCTTCGCCATAACGATGGCTGGGGACACCGATGACCTGGGCTTCGCTGATGGCCGGGTGCGTCTCCAGAATGCCTTCGACTTCGCGCGGCGAGATGTTCTCCCCGCCGCGGATGATGAGATCCTTCAAGCGGCCGGTGATGTGAACGTAACCATCTTTATCCATCACCGCCTGGTCGCCCGAGTGCATCCAGCCCTCGGCATCAATCACCTGTTTGGTCGCGGTCAGGTCGTTCCAATACTGGAGCATCACGTGATAGCCGCGAGCGCAAAATTCGCCCGGCGTGCCGCGCGGCACGGGCTGGTTGTCGGAATCACGCAACGAGATTTCGATCCGCGGCATGACCCGGCCGACGGTGCTGACCCGCCGCTGCAACGAATCATCGGGCTGCGTGAACGTCGAGAGCGGCGATGTTTCCGTCATCCCGTAGCCAATGGCGATCTCTGGCATGTGCAAGCTGTCGACGACTTCTTTCATCAGTTCAACCGGGCAGGGCGAACCGGCCATGATCCCGGTACGCAGCGATTGCACATCTATGCGGTCGAACTCCGGATGTTCCAGAATCGCCCGATACATGGTCGGCACGCCGTAAACCGAGGTGCACCGTTCCGCTTCGATGGCCTGGAGCACCGCTAACGGTTGAAAAATCTCACTTGGCACAACCAGACAGGCCCCGACACTGAGCACCGCCAGCGTGCCGAGGACCATGCCGAAACAGTGATAGAAGGGCACCGGCACGCAGACGCGGTCGGCCGAGGTGTACCGCAACGCCAGCGCACAGTGATAGGCGTTGTTCAAGATGTTGTGATGGGTGAGCGTCGCGGCCTTCGGCAGCCCCGTGGTGCCCGAAGTGTACTGGATGTTGATGGCGTCGTCGGCACTCAGGGTCGCTTCACGCTTGGCGAGCGTCTCCAGATCGGCGCGCCGTTCACCGAGAAACGCCTGCCATTCTTGATCGAAATCGATGCAGCGTTCGAGATCGGGACATTGCGGAAGAACCGCGTCGAGCAACGGCGCGAACTCGGTCGACTTGAAACGGCCGCCGTGAAACAGCAAACGAATGCCCGACTGACAAAGAGCATAGCCCAGTTCGCTCCGCATGTAGGCTGGGTTGATGTTGACGAGAATCGCCCCGATGCGGGCCGTGGCATATTGCACGACGACCCACTCATAGCGATTGGCCGACCAGACGCCGACGCGGTCAGCCGTTTGAATCCCCGACGCCAAGAGCACCCGCGCGGTAACTTCAACATCCCGCCACAAGTCGTCGTATGTCGCGCGAATGTTTTGTGAGCGCACGATGACGGCGTCATGAGCGGGAAAAGTGGAGGAGATACGCCGCAAATTCATGCCGATGGTTTCATCGAGCAGCGGAGTGTGCGGATCGCCATGATCGATCGATAGAGCGGTAGCCATTGAATGACCTTCCGTGGAGAGAAACGGAGTCTATCGCGATTTGTCAGATCATTCAATGGAAATAAAAATTGCGCCGAGCGCCACTCACGAGCTTCTTCTTCGTGCCGATTTGGGTGCGCAGAAGATCTCTTGCAAGAGGAACGCCACGGCTGGGCCCTCTTTGTTCTTCAAGATCGTCTTGAGCAAATCGAGCGACGGGGACGTCAGGGCCGCTGAGACGGAGGCAGACGGAGCCGCGAGCTTGGCTAGCTTTGCCTTGCGTGCCTCGGGCGGTTTGGATTCCACCGGCGCGTAGATCGGACCGACGGGCATCGGCGCCATTTCAATGGGCAACGGCATCGGAGGAGACAATGGCTTGGGCGGCTCCACAACGACGCGAGGCGGTTCGGGACGTTGCACAACTGCCGGTCGTCGCGGTTGCTGGGGCTGTTGAGGTTGTTGCGGAAGCCGAGGCCGCGGTGCTTCGCGAGCAGGCGGAGCAGGCGACGGGGCCGCCGTCGACGTTGATTTCTCCGCGCTTTCCGGCTGATTCTTCTTGCGAAGCCGCTCGATCTCCTGAAGAAAGCGATCGATGTCGTTGGATGTGGTCTTCTCGGGCGCACGGCCGGGATTGCCCGGCGGGTTATTGGGCCGATTAGCCCCGACCCGACGATTCGCGGCCTGTGCGGCGTCTTGTTGAGCCCGGATCACGTTCGATACGATCCAGACCACCAAGAAGATAACAATGACGATGAGCCCAACATTAAACATGTTCTTGCTCGCTCTTGATTGCCTGGCGCCATCCTAGGGGTTCGGAGTACCTCACCCCTAGGTTTGTGACCTGTCATTCAACTGGAACGATTGCCCTGTCCGCTTGATCCATCGGCGCCGAGGCCCGCGATGCTGGTTCGCATGCTCGTATCGGCTTGAAGATTTTTCATGTTGTAGAAGTCCATGATGCCCAGCTTGCCTTCACGCAAGGCATTGGCGATGGCCAGCGGGATCTCCGCTTCCGCGAGGACGACTTTGGCACGGTTTTCCTGGACTTCGGCGCTCATTTCCTGTTCACGCGCGACGGCGGCGGCACGGCGTTTCTCAGCCTCGGCCTGGGCGACTCGCAAGTCGGCCGCGGCTTGATCGGCCTGGAGTTTGGCGCCGATGTTCTCGCCCACCTCAATGTCGGCGATGTCGATCGAGACGATTTCGAACGCCGTCTGCGAATCGAGCGAGTTGTGCAGCACGGTCTGCGAGATCAGGTTCGGGTTCGCCAGCACTTCCTTGTGATCCTGGGCCGAGCCGATGGCCTTGACGATACCCTCGCCGACGCGGGCGATGATAGTTTCTTCGGTGGCGCCACCGACGGGGCGTTCGAGTTTCGTGCGCACCGTCACGCGGGCTCTGCAACGCAACTGAATGCCGCTGCGGCAGACGGCGTCGAGAAACGCACGGCCCTTGCCCGGGTCGGGACAATCGATGACCTTCGGATTCACGGAGGTGCGGACGGCGTCGAGGATGTCACGGCCGGCCAGGTCGATCGCGGCCGCGATTTTCCAGGGGAGGTCCATGCCGGCCTTGTGAGCGGCGATGACCGCGGTGGCTGTCTTCGGCACGTTGCCGCGAGCAAGGTAATGCGATTCGAGCTCCTCCGTGCGGATGGCCACGCCGGCCTGCACGAGGGCGATCTTCTGCCGGACGATCATGGCGTAATCAACATTACGCAACTTCATGCCGACGAGGTCGAGGATGCCGATCTTCGCGCCCGTCAGCAAGCTCTGAATCCAGAGCCGCACGAAGCTGAAGAAGACGATGAGCATGAAGATGCCGAGCAGCAGGCCAACGGCGAGAGCGACAAGCAACCACGATTGCTCGGCAAAGGGGTTGTTGTTGGCCGCCAGGAGCGAGAGGGAAGTCACAGGGGTCAGTCCTTTCCAGGCAGACACGGCGCGGGGCCGGGTCAGCCGAAATTGGTGTTTTCCAGATCTATCAGGTTCGGTTGATCGATCAGCCGAACAATCACACGGCCGGACTTCACGTCGACACATTTCACCGTCTGGTCAACGTCAATCATCATACCTTCCGTCATACAGTCAATCCGTTTTCCGTCGAATTCAACGATTCCGGAGGGACGCAGCGAGGAGACGGTTCGCCCCACACGGCCCTTGAGACTATCGAGCTTCGAGTTCCCGGGCATGTCGGCAACCGTCATATCGTCTTCGGGCTTGTGAATCAGACGATTGCCCCAGAACGCTTCCGGCCAGAGGTAAAACAGACCCCAGAGCGCTATTGGGAAGATGACAAAAACACCCAGGAGTGTGTAGATGCCGGTCGTGTTGTCGCCGTAGAAGAACGTGAGGGCGACGCCGGCGATGCAGAATAAGCACGCGAGCAAGAAGCAAATGCCGCCAGTGGGGAGGAACAATTCGGCGATCATGAGCGCGATGCCAATGGCGATCAGGACGTAAGCCAGCGTCAAATTTTCCATACCGGGTTCCGGACTCACACTCTTTTGACAACGATGCGGGTGCCTTCCACTTCCACAACCTGAATGGACGTTCCAGGTTCGATGAAATCGCCTTCGGTGACCACGTCAGTATAAACGTCGCCGATCCGGGCCATGCCCGCCGGCCGCAACATCGATGTCGCGGTGCCCACCTGACCAAGCAAGCCTGCGGCCAGCTCAGCGCCGGGCAAAGGGGACGAATCGGAATCCTGTCCGGGTTGATCGGAAGGCGGCGCTAGCATCAGCCGATTAACATACGGAATCTTGGGTAGATAGCGGGCGAAGAAGAAAGCGAGGAACCCGGAGCCGACAAGCGAAAATCCGATCGTCACTTGCCGTTTGGTGAATGCCACCCACTCTTCCGTCGTCGACGGTGCTTTTTCGAAGGTGGCCAGGCCCACCCCAGCCAGAATTAGCAAGACGCCGCTGATGCCGGTCACCCCGAAACCAGGCAGGATGAATACTTCCACCCCGAGTAACATAAGTCCGAGTACAAACAAGGCGATGGCTAAATACACGGTCGCCCCGTTGGCATAAGCCTGCGACCAGAAGAAAAGCACGAAGCAGACGAGCGCGACCAGGCCGGGTATCGTAGCGCCGGGCATCTTCACTTCGAGAATCAGGCCTGCAAAGGCGATAATCAGGAGAAGGATCCAGACTTCGGTTCGGCGTAAGAAAGCAGCGAAATCATCGAGCCAGCCGGGCTTCGAATCGCGGACGCTTTTCTCATCAACTCCGTAGAGAGTGTAGACTTCCTTCACATCTCGATTGTCGACGGTGTTCTGGGCAATGCGGAGTTCCTTCGCCATCGTCGCGTTCAGTTTCAGGTAGCTGCCCGGTTGTTTGAGGTGCTTGATGATCCGCAGTTGCCGTTTCTTTTCCTTGACCTCGCCGTCGAATTCCTTTCGCGACATGATCTCGTGCGCGCCGGCCGGGCGGTTCTGATCGTGGACCAGCACGATCTCTTCATCGCGATTGATCATCCCTTCGACCAGGTGCTTTGAAAAGCCCTGCTTCTCGGCGATATCGAGGAGATTGCGGCGCAAGAATTCGACGGTATTAGCGGAATCGCCCCCTTTGCTCATCGAGCCCAAGAAACTCTCAAAATCGCCGATGGTCGCTTCTTGGGACGCGTCCGACCCTTTAAACATGACGATTTCAGAACAGGCCATGGCGATGAAGGTCGCAATGTCTGCCGACTTGTTGGGGATGAACGCCACGGTCCAGATCGGGTCTTCCTCGTCATTCTTGAGGTCGCGGATCAGATCAAACATGTCGCGGGCAATCTTGGCGCTGCCGCCGCCGCAATCGATCAGGAGGAAGATTGTGTTTTCTTTCTTGGAACGCACTTCCTGAAGTTGCCGCTTGAACTTCTGAATCATGGGGTCGTCAATGACGCCGGTAAGATCGATCTTGACCGCCTTGATCTTGTTGCCGCCGTAGCGATCGCCGCGAAGACTCGCGGGGGTCAGGGTGTACTTCTCGGCCACCTCTTCGCGGGTCTCGGCCGTCACGGTGCAAAGGCCAAACCGGAGTGCCTGTTCCGTGTTGTAAAGGCCGATGCCGCCGCGCGGTACGATGATATCGCCCCCCTTGGCGACAAAGACCCCTTCGAACGGCGTGCCTGCCTTGCCGGCTTTGGCGGAATCGACATAGATAGGGTTATTCGCCCCTTCGGTGCCGAGGACGACTTCAACGTTCTTGTCGAGCATCTTGAGCACGACGGCTTCGCGAGATTTGCCCGCGATCTCGGCATATTCCTGGGCCTGACGCTGACGCTGGGGCACGTTATCATCGGGCCCGGCCACTTCGCCGATCTTGGCATCGTGAGACATGACGAGATCGGTGCAGGCCAGCACGGGCAGGACCGAGTGCCGCGATGTCTTGCCATGGACGAATGCGATCGTTTGGATGCCGTTGTTCTTGAGCGTGTTGATGTACTCGGCCAGCTTGGAACAGGAAAAATAATCGGAGGTGGCGGCTTCGCCATCGCCCGGGTTGAAATCGAACACCACTTTGCGGACGCGCATCCCAGGCCGATTCAAGGCCTGGTCGATCCGATTCTTCATTTGGTCGACGGTCACCGTCGTAATGGGGTTCTGCACGCTTTCAAAGTGACCGTCAACGGCCTCTTCGCCACGGCTGGAACCAGTAGTCAAAAAGACGCACACGACGGCCAGTAGGGCCGACATGTGGGAACTTACCATGCGATGAAATGCCTTCATGCCGCTCATCCTGACCTGTGGGTTCGATCGCCACCGCCTCGTTGGCGTGGTCCAACCACGCTACGTGTCACGCCGATTCGAGTCGCCTCAAGAGTACAGAGAGAGTTACCCCTACATTATATAGATACGGCAAAATGCCTGTCAAAACCTCTTATCCCGCCGAGTACAAACTTACGCTTCCCGTAGGGTAAGCGTCCCCGCTTGCCCGTGAATCACGGACAAGCGAGGACGCTTGTCCTACGAACGAAGATGTTGCGGAGCCCCGGTTCCATAGAATGGGAGCCATGTCTCAACTTTCTTCTCGCCCTCCACGGCATCTGCATGTTTTCGGCCTCAGTTTAATTCTGATCGTCGGCGTGCTCGTGCTCTTTCTGTTCGGGGTCCGCATGGAAGCCACCGCCCCCGCGACGGGGGTGGCCACGTCCACCCACATTCTTACGTTGCGGGCCTCGCGGGCGGGCCTCGTCATGTTGAAAGATCCGGTCGCGGCCGCTGGTACGACCCTGAACGGTGGTCAACCACTCACTACCGGCGAAAGCACGGTGCCGATTCTTGTACCGAACTCGCATGCACGCTGGCTCGTGCTCGAACTGCTGATCGGCGACGGACAACGAGTGCAGGAAGGCGACATCGTGGCGACGCTTGTCCCGATCGATCCCGAATCCGGAGCCCTTCAAGGAATCGTTTTTCGCCTCGAAATCGAGGAGAAAAACGTGGGAGCCATCGAACCAGGCCAGGAGGTTCGGCTTTCCAGCAACATGTATCCCCATCGCACACACGGTCTTGCCAAGGGCGTCGTTGAACGGCTGGAACCGATGGGAGTTGCCGGACCCAACGGCTCGCGTCTTTTTCATGGTTGGGTCCGCGTCACGGAGAGCCCCTTCCCAATCAAACTTGGATCCAGCGTCCATGCCGAAGTGGTCCTCGGCAAAAAACGGACATACCAGATCATCCTGGAACACTAACCGTCCATATTAAATTTTCGCAACCATTCGCTCATCTCGTCGTCGGTCGGCGATTCAGGTTTATCGGCGACGGCCTTAGAAGGCCGGGAATTCGTTGGCGACCGGTTTCCCTGCAACTCGTCAACGTAGTCGCCACAACTGAGAGCCGGGCAACCCTTGCGTCGGGCCGCCGTCAAAATTCGGTGGTCATTCGAAACTACGCTCATTCGTGGCGGGTCGTTTTCCTCGCGAATGAGTTTTTCCATTAGGTCGTCAGCTGTTTCGCCCTGGGTGAACAACATATAGATGCCTCGATGAATCTTTTCCGAGCAACCGGTGGACGTACGTGCATCAAAGACAACACAAACTTCGTGGCCGACAGTTGCTTTCTCGAGCGCGAGCCAATCGATCAGGCGTAACCGGGCCTTTTCGAGGCTCGGCGACCCTGGGCGCGGCGCCACACCCAGCGCGTGCATCAGGTTGTAACCGTCAATGAGGTAAGTCATTCGCCATCCACGTGAGCGCGGTCGTGCTGTTTACTTCATCGTACCACGTTATTCGTTCCGGTCGGAAATATATTTCCGAAGGAGGGCCGGTCATGCAGACGGCATTTAGTTCCGGCGATACACTGAACCACTACGAAATGCCCGCTTATCGAAAGGGACGTCCATGAACGCCGTCTCGCTGACGTTGGTTGACGATTACGCGGTCCTCTTACTCGATCAACCGGGCAGCAAGGTCAACGTTCTGAATCAAGAGCTCCTGAAGGAGCTCGAGAGCCATTTGCACGAATTGGCCCAGCGTCCCAGACTGGCGGGGTTGATCGTCGAGAGCGCCAA
>Ga0105048_10003264_pt1 | contig 26558 bp, 24 predicted proteins | sample MAT05_FD_78382 | JGI IMG/M metagenome (GOLD analysis project Ga0105048, IMG submission 78382) | Freshwater microbial communities from Lake Fryxell liftoff mats and glacier meltwater in Antarctica - MAT-05 | ecosystem: Environmental > Aquatic > Freshwater > Ice > Liftoff microbial mat | place...
CCCATACTGCCCAGGTGGCTATCCCAGCAAGTGATCGAAGCCCCTAGCTCCGGGGCAATGCCCTGCTCGCGCCGACGGCTGACCTCATACAAGCCCATGGCCAAAAAAGGACCGATCAGTAGACAACCCGAGGCAATCGACATGGCGTACTCGGGCTTGGAGCGAAAAACAGCCGCCAGCACGATGGCCATAGTGCAAAAGGCCACGCCGTAAAACGCAGCGATGCCGGGGTGGGCTATCAGATCTGCAGCCCCTTTTCGCAGCCAAACGAAAGGCTGTCCCCATGTAAGTGAAACTATGGTTTTACGGGGTGCGCCCGAGGGTGGCGGCACATACGGCTCGGCTTTAGCAGGCAGGGTCTGCTCAGGAGCATCTTGCGGGATAATAGTCTTCATTACCCGCAGCTTAAAGAAGCTGCGAGCCCTTGCCTAGTGAGGAAAACACGCACAGGCTCACACCATAAACTGCGCCGCTCAGCGCAAAACGTTCAGGGCTTGTGCAATGTCAGCTTGCAGATCGGCTACGTCTTCCAGTCCAATAGAAAAACGCACCAGTGTGCCGGGCAGCAAATGAACGGGCCAACCCGTGCGCATGGTCTCCAATTCGTAGGGCACCACCAGGCTAACGGGGCCAGCCCAGCTATAACCCAGGCGAAACAATAGGAGTGCATCGCAGAAGGCATCGGTCTGCGCCGGGCTAAAGCGTTTATCCAAAATCACGCTGAACAAACAGGCCGCCGTGCCATCGGCACCGCCGCACAGTGACTTCCAATGCGTATGCCCGGGGGATTCTTCCAGGGCTGGGTGCAATACCTGCACAAACTCTGGCTGCGTCTGCGCCCATGCCGCCAGTGCACGGGTAGCCACATCATGGGCGCGGTAACGCAGCGCAATAGTGGGTAGAGAGCGCAGCACCAGTTCGACATCGTTCATGCCCACACCGATGCCAAAGCGCATATGGGTGAGCTTGAGCTTGAGGTGCAAACCGGCATCGCGCGTGGTGACGCTGCCCATCAAAACATCGCCACCGCCGCTGGGATACTTGGTCAGCGCATGGGCCGAGATATCAACACCCACCGCAGGACTGGCACCTGGCACAAGGTCAAACGGGGCAAACGCAAGGCCAGCGCCCCAAGTGTTGTCCAGCGCCGTCAGCACCTTGCGGCGTTGGCAGATGCGCACCATCTCCGCCAGGTTAGGAAATTCCAGCGTTACCGAGCCCGCAGCTTCCAGCCAAACCAGCTTGGTACGACTGGATATCTGGGCTTCGAGATCCTCCGGGTCCATGGGGTTGTAGTACTGGTGGGTAATACCCCAGCCCATCAACTCACCTTCGACCAGCGCTTTATTGGGACCGTAAGCGTTGTCGGGCAGCAGAACCTCGTCACCGCTCTTTAGTAAGGAAAGTGCCACTAAGCCTAGAGCTGCCAGGCCACTGGGCACCAGCAGACATTGTTGACCACCTTCTAGCGTAGCCAAACGCTCTTCCAGCGCATAACTGGTTGGCGTGCCGTGCAGGCCGTAGGTGTATGCAGATTTGTTTATCCACTCGCGGCTGCGCATGGCCGCCACGGACGGGAAATACACGGTAGATGCCTTGAACACACCCACCTGCGGTGCCTCGAAGCCGGGAGGCGGCACGTATGGGTGGTGAATCAAACCAGTGATTTTGTCTTGCATTCCAATCTCTCCTGCTACACGCTCCACTTTTGTATCAACTGCTCGGGACGCATGGCGTCATAGCCTTCGAAAGGTTGGTGAATCCACGGGTTGGTAGGCAAAAATTCAACCGAATAGTCTGGCGTAAAGCTTGACATGGCTTTGGTCCAAATAACTGCGCTGCGCAGTTCGGTGATGGGCGCGTAGTCATGCTTTAACTGGTGCACAACGGCTTTCAGCGTATGACCAGAGTCGGCCAGATCATCGACCAGCAATACGCGACCGGCGATTTCACCTTTGGGCGTGGTAATGTAGCGGGCAATGTCCAGATTGCCCTGCTGTGTGCCTGCTTCGGCGCGGTAGGAACTGGTGGACATGATGGCCAGAGGCTTATCAAACACGCGTGACAGGATGTCCCCTGGGCGCATACCGCCACGGGCCAGACACAGGATGGTGTCAAACTCCCACCCCGATTGATGGATTTTGATCGCCAGTTTTTCGATCAGGTTATGGTATTCGTCATAACTGACGTAGAGGTGCTTGCCGTCTTCTGTCAACATAGGATGCTCCTGTATTTATAGCTGCTTACGCAATGTTTACGGGGGCTAGAGCCCTATTTCATTAAAATACCCGCTGGAAATAACTATGCCAGGTAAGGGTGGCGCATCATGATGGTGTGGTCTCGGTCCGGGCTGGTGGACACCATGTGAATAGGTACACCAGTGACCTGCTCGATACGCTGCAGGTACAGGCGTGCGGCAACCGGCAACTTGTCATATTGCGTAACACCCACGGTGCTGTCGCTCCAGCCTTCCATAACCTCGTACACCGGCTTGCAGCGCTCAATATCGTCCGCACCCATTGGCAGGATGTCTATGATTTCGCCATCCATTTCGTAACCGGTACACAGCATCAGTTCTTTCAAACCGTCCAGTACGTCCAGCTTGGTGATGCACAGGCCCGATAGACCATTTACTTGCGCCGAGCGCTTCAGCAAGGCCGCATCAAACCAGCCGCAGCGGCGTGAGCGACCCGTGGTGACGCCCTTCTCAAAGCCGACGGTGCTCATGTGGTAACCAGGGGTACCAGGCTTTTCCCAATCCAGCTCGGTTGGGAATGGGCCACCGCCCACACGGGTGCAATAGGCCTTGGTAATACCCAAGATGTAGTGCAGCATGCCCGGGCCCACACCGGCACCGGCAGAGGCGTTGCCGGCCACGCAGTTACTGGAGGTCACATACGGGTAGGTTCCGTGGTCAACATCCAACAGCGTGCCTTGGGCACCTTCAAACAGCAGGTTGGCGCCGTGATGGTGGGCTTCGTTCAGCTCGCGGGACACGTCGGCCATCATCGGCTTGAGCAGTTCGGCGTGGCGCATGGCCTCATTGAACACGGGTTCAAACAGTACCTTGCCATCGGCCATATAGGGTGCCAGCGTAGGACCAAAGTCGAACGCAGCGGAGCCAAGGAAGCTTGTCAGTACATGGTTGTGCAGATCCAGCAACTCGCGCAGCTTTGCGGCAAAGCGCTCGGGGTACTTCAGATCTTGTACACGCAGGGCACGGCGAGCGATCTTGTCTTCATAGGCTGGGCCAATGCCGCGGCCGGTGGTGCCAATCTTGGCGGTGCCACCCTTTTCACGGAAAGCCTCACGCGCTACGTCTAGTGCAGCGTGGAACGGCAGGATGAGGGGGCAGGCCTCGCTGACGCGCAGGCGCGAGCGCAGCTCTACACCGACTTTTTCCAAGCCTTCTATTTCTTCAAACAGCTTGGCCGCAGAAAGCACCACACCGTTTCCGATGTAGCACTTGACGCCAGGACGCATGATGCCGCTGGGGATCAGATGCAAGGCGGTTTTGACACCATTAATGACCAAAGTATGGCCCGCGTTGTGGCCTCCCTGGAAGCGCACCACACCTTGGGCACTCTCGGTTAGCCAATCGACCAGCTTGCCCTTGCCTTCATCGCCCCACTGCGTGCCGACGACGACGACATTGCGTCCTTTGGTAGTTTTCATTTGGATAGGTTATTCATAGTACTTTTACAAGCCAATGGCCGGCGAACTGTTGCAGCTCACGGTCACAATGGAACTCATCAACTTCACTCTCGTGGCCGGGCAATACGCAGACCACAGTTTCGCCCTGACGGCGCAATGCTGCAATCGCAGCACGTAACTCGACAGCCTCGCCCCATGGCGCGCGGATCGCGGCACGCAAAGGACGGTCTGCTGCCACGGTAGTCAACGCCTTGATATCCAGGCTAAAGCCAACAGCCGGGCGTTTACGCCCAAAAACCAAGCCGACTTCGTCATAACGCCCACCGCGAGCCAACGCATCGCTGGCGCCGGGAGCGTACAGAGAGAACATGGCGCCGCTGTAATAGGCATAGCCTCGCAAATCGGCGAGATCAAACGAGACACTGGCGCTTTCGACTTGACTGGATAGCCACTTCAAATGGGCTAGGGCGATCTGAATCTCGGGGGCTGGAGGCAAAACGTTTTTCGCTTCGTCCAAAACGGACGCATCACCGTACAGCTGCAGCAATTCGACCAATGCCTGCGATGTTGCAGCGGGCGCGTGGTGCAACAGGCTCTTGATTTCGCTGGCGTCTTTTGCAGCCAGTGCGGCATGGACTTGGGCCAATCGAACGGTATCCAGCGACAGGCCGTCCAACAAAGCATGCACGATGCGCGCATCGGCCATATCCACAATAATGTCACCAATCTGGGCCACTTTCAGGCAATCCAAAGCCAGCGTCAGGCTTTCCAGATCGGCTTCCAGGCCTATGTGGCCGTATATCTCTGCGCCAAATTGCAGTGGTTCACGGGTTGCATGGGGACCGTCAGGACGGGTGTGCAAAACGGGGCCGCAATAACACAGACGGGCCACACCTTTACGGTTGAGCAAGTGCGCATCAATGCGGGCGACCTGGGGCGTACTATCGGCACGCAAGCCCATCATCCGCCCTGAGAGTTGGTCGACAAGCTTGAAGGTTTGCAGGTCCAGCGCCTCACCCGTGCCGGACAACAGCGACTCCAAGTGTTCCAGCAAAGGGGGCATTACCAGCTCGTAGCCATAGCATCGCGCCATGTCCAGCAGGTCTCTTCGTATTTCTTCGATGTGGCGCGCCTCGGAGGGCAGCACATCGGCAATGTGATCCGGTAAGACCCAAGCTGACATGTGAAAAGTGCGGGCTATTAAAACCCAGATTTTACCGGGCTTGGGGATGGGTTTTTAGGGCGCGATCAGCCAAATCGTCAGTAACCCGCACAAGATGCTGCAGATGCCAAAAAAACGTATCTGCCCGTCACGGTACGACAGTAACTGAGAGAACATCTTGCGCCACCCTGCGGGCGACAAAAAAGGAAACAACCCTTCGATGACCAACACCAAAGCGATGGCCAACCAGAAGGTGTCGCCGCTCACACGTTACTTCTTGGCATTGGCAGTCGGGGCAACGCCACCGCGGAATACTTTGAAAAATTCCGAGGATGAAGGATCCAACACCATAACGTCACTCTTATTAGCGAAACTGGCCTTGTAGGCGTCCAGGCTGCGGTAAAACTGGGCGAACTGCGGGTCTTTGCCAAAAGCTTCAGCATAAACGCGCGCGGCTTCGGCATCGCCTTCGCCTTTGATCTTCTGCGCATCGCGATAAGCGTTTGCGATAGCAACTTCGCGTTGGCGGTCTGCATCGGCGCGGATTTTTTCTCCTTCAGCAGCACCGGTAGAACGCAACTCATTGGCCACCCGCTTGCGCTCGGCTTCCATACGGCGGTAGACCGATTCGGTAATCGCTTCGACATAGTCCACACGGGTGATACGCACGTCTACCACGTCGATGCCCCAAGGCTTCACACCCTTTACCTTAGCCAATACTTCGGTTTTGACGTCAGCCATAAGATCTTCGCGCTTCAGAGACAGCAGCTCCTTCACGGTACGTTTGTTAACTTCTTCTTGAAAGGCGTTGCGAACCACGCGGTTCAACTGTACGGTGCCAGCACCTTCATTCAAACCTACGTTACGGATGTACTCGGTGGGTTCCGAAATGCGCCAGCGCACATACCAGTCAATCACAACACGTTGCTTCTCAGCGGTGAGCATGGGCTCTGTGTCTGAGCTATCCAGCGTCAAAAGACGCTTATCAATGTAGGACACGTTCTGGAACGGTGGGGGTAATTTAAAGTTGAGGCCCGGCTCAGTGATTACCTCCTTGATCTGCCCCAACGCATAGACCACGCCAAACTGGCGCTGGTCCACGACGAACAGAGTAGAACTTGCCAAGGCAATCAGCACCAGCAGCGACGAAAAAATCAATCCAATTCGATTCATGGGGTGCTCCTAGCGGGTTTCGCGTTCACGTGTACGGGCAGCTTCTCTGCTGCGGGCGTCGCTAGCCGACCCTGGGGCGGGAAGAACTTGAACAGGTGGCAATACAGTTTGGGAACTAGTGGTGCCAGTTTCTCCCGCCGTTGCGCCCATCTGCATGATTTTGTCCAATGGTAGGTACAAAAGATTGGAACCCTGTTTGGAATCCACCAGCACTTTGGTCACATTGCCGTAAATTTGCTGCATAGCGTCCAAGTACATTCGGTCCCTTGTGACCTGCGGCGCCTTTTGGTACTCGGCAAACACCGATTTAAAGCGCTGCGCATCACCCTGAGCCTGAGCCACCACTTTGGCCTTGTAGGCTTCAGCCTCTTCCTTGAGGCGCGATGCAGAGCCGACCGCACGCGGTATCACGTCATTGGCATAGGCCTGGGCTTCATTCTTCGCCCGCTCCCGCTCTTGGCCTGCTTTGAGAACATCGTCGAAAGACGCTTGCACCTGCTCCGGTGGTCGTACGCCACCGGACTGCAGATTGATACCGACCACCTCAACACCTACTTTGTAGCGATCAAGAATGACCTGCATCAAAGCCCGCACGCGAGGGCCAATCTGGTCGCGCTCGTCAGACAGGGCCGCATCCATCTTCATCTTGCCCAAAACCTCACGAACCGACGTCTCAGCAGCCTGAACTACGGCTTCGGCCGGGTTTTTGCTTTCAAACAAAAAGGCGCGTGCATCATTCAGCCGATATTGAACCGCAAACTTGATATCTAGAATATTTTCATCCTCGGTCAGCATGGCAGATTCACGCAACCCAGTCGCCTTGAGCACGTTGTCGCGCCCAACATCCACCGATCGGATTTGGGTCACAAACACCAATTCGTGGTTCTGAATGGGATAAGGCAGACGCCAGTTGAAACCCGCATTTACCGAGCCCTTGTATTTGCCAAATTGCGTGATAACAGCTTGCTGACCCTCTTGTACGATGAAAAAACCCGTACCCAACCAGATCAGGACCAGCACACCTGCAATCAAGCCAGCGCCGATGCCAGCGTTCTTCATATCAGGTTGGAATCCACCCCCTGCTCCGCCTCGCGGCGGTTGTGAGCCCTGGCCAAACAAACCACCCAGTTTGCGATTGAAGTCTTTCCAAACTTCTTCAAGGTCTGGCGGGCCACCGGCCGGTGTATTTCTACGGCCATTTGAAGAACCGTTGTCCAGCGGCGGCTTATGCGGTTCGCTCTCTGGTGGCGGTGGCGGAACACCATCCGCATTGCTGCTATCAGTTGGCTTGTCGTCGCCACGACCCCAACGAGAGTCGTTGAGGTTGAACATCCGTTGCAGCCAACGTGGCGCAACAACTGTGTTCAAAGCAAAAATACGAACAGGTAGTTTCATTTCGTCGTTTTTCATATATCTATACCGAATTGTGCCTACTCAGCTGTCGTCCCCATGGTTTGCGGGGGATAGCTCAACTGCATTGTCACCAGGGGATGGCAGCCGCGCAATATCTGCCAATCGTTTGCGCAGCACCTGTAAACCAGACGCTTCCCTGGCGCTGACAAAAATACGTGGCGTTTGTACACCATCAATTTCAAACTCATCCTCAAGTTTGAGAGGCTGGTGCTCAGCATCCAAGGCATCGATCTTGTTGAAGACCAGAAGCTGAGGAATTTCATCGGCGCCAATTTCCTTCAACACGCGTTGTACTTGCACGATTTGCTCGGCAAAATGCGGGTTGGCCGCGTCAACCACGTGGAGCAACAAGTCGGCCTCTATCGCTTCCTGAAGCGTCGCTTGGAAGGCATCAACTAGTCCGTGCGGCAGGTCGCGAATAAAGCCCACCGTATCCGAAAGGGAAACAGAGCGACCAGCCTCACCCAGATAAAGTTGTCGGGTGGTTGTATCCAGAGTAGCAAAGAGTTGATCTGCAGTATAGGCACGCGCTTTGACCAGCGCGTTAAACAACGTTGACTTACCGGCATTGGTATAGCCAATCAGCGAAATATTGAAGGCATCTCTGCGTTCACGCTGGCGCCGTTGTGTTTGGCGTTGCTTTTTGACTTTGCTCAAGCGCTCTTTGGTACGCTTAATGGTCTCGCCAATCATGCGCCGATCAAGTTCAATCTGGGCTTCACCGGGGCCGCCGCGCATACCAATACCGCCGCTTTGCCGCTCCAAGTGAGACCAGCGGCGTACGAGACGTGTACTCAAATACTGCAGCCGTGCTAATTCCACCTGCAGCTTCCCCTCATGGCTACGCGCACGCTGGGCAAAAATTTCAAGAATTAAGAAGGTACGATCGTTAACCGGGAGCTCTAAATGGCGCTCCAGATTGCGCTGCTGACCCGGACTAAGGCTTTGGTCGAACAAAACCTCTTTGGCACCCAATTGTGTCGCCAATAACTTGATCTCATCGGCCTTGCCTGACCCGATAAATAGGGCTGCGTCGGGTGCCCGGCGCTTGCAGGTGACACGGGCAACCGGCACCATTCCAGCGGTTTGGGCCAGCAAACCCAACTCTTCCAGCGCACTGTCAAAGTTGGGAGTACCCAAATCCACCCCAACCAAAATGGTCGGTGTGTCCGCAGTTTGAAGTGCTGCTGTCAAATTGGCTACTGGCAAGCTTGCTTTTCTAACATTGGGCCTATTGGGCCCAGGTAATCAAACGGTGTCTGGCGCATCGCCGCCTGGCGCAGCAAAATTAACAGCACGGCCAGGAACAATGGTGGAAATGGCGTGTTTGTATACCATTTGGGTAACTGTATTGCGCAGCAACACCACATACTGATCAAACGATTCCACTTGCCCCTGCAATTTAATTCCGTTGACCAAATAGATTGAGACCGGCACATGTTCTCTACGCAATGCGTTGAGAAATGGGTCTTGCAGTAACTGCCCTTTGTTGCTCACGATATTCTCCGTGTTCAAGTAAATAATGAAGATTGAACGATACCACACCAAGACTGCCCACTCGAGCGGGGTCTTCGAATACTGGAGTCGAAAGTGGTTTTTTGCAGCGCTGGGAGCCTATTTGTCTTTTTTGTCTGCGTAAGGATTCGAAGATGATTTCATCTGTATTCGCAGCGGCGTCCCGACCAAATTGAATTCTTTGCGGAATCGGCCTTCCAGAAACCGTTTGTAAGCGTCTGTCACGTGCTCCAACGAGTTACCGTGGACGATGATGATGGGCGGATTCATGCCCCCTTGGTGCGCATAACGCAGCTTGGGTCGGTACATGCCTGACTTCTTGGGAGTTTGAAACTGCACGGCTTCTAGCAGGAGACGCGTCAACACCGGTGTCGACATTTTGCAGTTTGCCGCTTTATGGGCTTGCGCAATGGAATCCCACAATGGGCCTAGTCCCTGGCGTTTTTGTGCTGAAATCAAATGGAGTGCCGCGAACTTCAAAAAGCCTAAGCGTGTTTCTATGGACCGCTTGACAAGCTCGCGGGCATAGTCGTCCACCACCGCATCCCACTTATTGACAGCAACGACCACAGCACGACCCGACTCCAGCACATAACCGGCTATATGTGCATCTTGATCCGTCACACCCTGGGTGGCATCGATCAGCAGCAACACCACATTGGCAGACTCAATAGCCTGCAAAGTCTTGACCACAGAGAATTTTTCTATGGCTTCAAAAACCTGTCCTTTGCGCCGCAGTCCAGCAGTATCAACCAGTTCAAACCGCTGCCCTTGTCGCTCAAAGGGCACGGAAATAGCGTCGCGTGTGGTGCCCGGCAAGTCAAAGGCAACCAAACGCTCCTCGCCCAACCAGGTGTTGATCAGTGTGGACTTACCGACGTTGGGACGACCAGCAACCGCCAGCTTGATGACACCAGGATCCTCCTCTACCTCTTCCGTACCCTCCTCCGGCTGCACCAATGGCCCCAAAGCGAGTTCCACCAAGGGACGTATGCCCTGACCGTGGGCTGCAGAGATCGGAAAAACCTCACCCAAACCCAGTTCAAAAAACTCGACAAGCTGCGCGCCCGCGGTCATACCTTCAGATTTATTGGCTACCAGGACACAGGGCTTGCCCAGTTTGCGAAGGTATTTCCCGATCTCATGGTCTTGTGCAGACAAACCAGCACGCGCATCGACCACAAACATGACAACGTCTGCTTCCGCCACGGCCTGACGCGTTTGCTTCGCCATCTCTTTGTAGATACCTGAAGTGGCATCCGGCTCAAAGCCACCTGTATCGATAACAATAAATTCGTGCTCGCCTTGTTTTCCATTTCCGTAATGGCGATCTCGCGTTAACCCGGCGTAGTCAGCTACGATGGCATCGCGCGTTTTGGTGAGGCGGTTAAACAGAGTTGATTTCCCAACGTTGGGGCGACCAACCAATGCAATGACAGGTTTCATGTTGTATGGCTTAGACCATCACTCCGGTTTAAAACCATATAGGCCGCCTCTTTGGGTCACCGCAACGAGCGTCTGGCCAACCAAAATAGGAGTGGATCGAATAGCGGAGCCATCGGTCGATACGCGGTTCAGAGGCGAGCCGTCTTGCCTAGACAAAAAGTGTAGTGTGCCCACCTCATCACCAAGAACAATGGACCGCCCCACCAGCACGGGTCCGCTAAGGCTTCTGAAACGCAGACGCTCCGAAACCCAAAGACGCTCACCATCGGCGCGCTTCCAGGCAACCACGCGCCCGTCACTTTCTGCCCCAAACACATCTGCACCATCTCCATCGAGGCCGGTTGATCCCGACGCTGACTTACTCCAGATCAAGCTCCCTTTTGCGCCATCCAAACAACCAATAGCAGACTGAAACGCCCGTACGCACACCTGATCTCCGTCGCGACTCACCCCTGACACAAGGTCTACCAGCCGCTCGACTTCGTTGGTGCCGCGGCTATTGGCGACTTGCACCTCCCACTTAACTTTGCCATTGAGCGGATTCATACCAACAACCCGTCCAGCCAGACCTGCCACCAACGTATCGCCGATGGACATGACAATACCCGAGCGACCCAAAACAAGCGCCTCGCCAGTGCGTTGTTGCTGCCAGAGCTTTCGCCCAGTGACAACATCGAAGGCTGAAACTGAACGGTCGGCAGACATCGCAAATACCCGTGCACCCGCAACAAAAGGGGACGTTAACGTGACAGCCCCTAGTTTTTGGCGCCATAGTTCCTTACCGCCGTCCAGAACTATCAACTCATTTTCTTTACTTACAACTGCGGCATATCGGCCATCGCTACCGACCCCCGCAGACAGCTTGGCACCAATTGAAGTACGCCAAAGATCGCCACCGGTTCTCGCATCTATCGAGGCCACAGTTCCGTCCGAACTGGCAACGAAAATCAGATTCCCAACCGGGCGAATATCCAGAGGAAAATCTACTGAACCGATGCTAGACACCCAAGCAGAACGCACTCCAATCAGTGCCGTGTTGGGTCCCAAATCAAGTTGTTTGGATTTATCCGCACCGGCACATGCTGTGAACAGCAAGATGACAGCGAAAGTCAGCGCAATTCGCCCCACCTTTTGGCTGAATAGAGTCACTTTGCAACCTCCACATTGGCGGTAGTTTTGGTGCCGGCCAACGGGTCGACGCCAAGCGCATTCAGCTTCACAACAATCAGACGGCGGTACTCTGATTGCTCATCTAAACCCTGAAAGGCTTTTTGGTACTCCGCTTTAGCCTCTGGCTTTTTGCCCTGTAAAGCGAAGATATCGCCTCTTCGATCGTCTGCCAAAGCCGAGAACTCATCACTAATGCCAACGGACAGGACCTTGGCGGCCTCGTCATACGATTTTGCATCCACCAAGAGAGCGGACAGTCGTAGACGGGCGACCGAAGCGTATCCTTTGTCGGCTGCGTTTTCTACAAGCCAATTCAAAGTTGACTTGGCCGCGTCAACTTTCCCAGCTTCATAAGTCATTTTGGCGACGAGTAAGCCGGCCTGCTGGGTATAGGCGGTTTTGGCAAAGCGGTCCTTCATGTCGTTGAATGCCCGCTCGGCCTTTTGGGCGTCACCGCCGCGGACTACTTTTTCAACTTCGTCAAACACAGCCGCTGCCTGCACCGCTTGACTGCGTTGCCACGCGTGGTAACCATTCCAGGATGCCACTGCACCCAACACAACGATCAAACCCCATGTAATGAGGTTTCCGTATTGCTTCCAAAAATGCTTGAGCTGGTCCAGCTGTTCTTGTTCTTCGAGATCTAATTGATTTGCCATGTGAGTATTCAGTTAAGCCGGGGATTGTAGGCGCTTGACCATCAAGGCTGACAGGTGCAAATGCCAGCGGGTCTCTAGACGGTTGGTAGAGCCACTGCAGTACCAAACCGTTTCTGTATATAGTCTTCGACAACCATTTGAAATTCTGCAGCGATGGCATCTCCACGCAAGGTCATCCGCTTTTCGCCATCTATAAAAACAGGGGCTGCAGGCGCCTCTCCGGTGCCGGGTAGGCTAATGCCAATATCGGCATGTTTGCTTTCTCCAGGTCCGTTAACGATGCACCCCATCACCGCAACCTTGAGATTTTCTACACCGGGAAAGCTCTCTCGCCAAACCGGCATTTTCTCCCGCAGAAAATCGTCAATTTGTTGCGTCAGCTCCTGAAACGTTGTGCTGGTTGTGCGGCCGCATCCAGGACAGGCAGTGACGCTGGGCACAAAATTACGTAGACCCAAGGCTTGGATTATTTCGGATGCAACAACGACTTCTTGTGTGCGCGACTCGCCTGGTGCAGGGGTGAGAGACACGCGGATCGTGTCGCCAATACCTTCTTGCAATAACACGCCGAGTGCGACTGACGAAGCGACAGTTCCTTTGGTGCCCATGCCAGCCTCGGTCAGTCCCAAATGCAAGGGATAGGAACACCGCCGCCCCAGTTCCCGATACACCGCAACCAAGTCCTGAACACCACTGACCTTGCACGATAAGATAATTTGACTCGCTTCCATGCCAATGGCTTCGGCACGAAGCGCAGACTCTATAGCCGAAGTAATCAGGGCCTCGTACATTACGGGTTTGGCATCCCAAGGCACCGCGCGGCGACTATTCTCGTCCATCAGGGATGCCAGCAACTCCTGATCCAGGCTTCCCCAATTCACACCAATTCGAATAGGTTTGTTCCACCGAAGGGCGGCCTCAATCAATTGCGAAAACTGCTTGTCGCGCTTGTCACCCTTGCCCACATTGCCCGGGTTAATTCGGTACTTTGACAAAGCCTTGGCGCATTCGGGGTAGTCGGTTAACAACCTATGGCCATTGAAGTGAAAGTCACCACACAAAGGCACATCTATTCCCATGCGATCCAATTGATCGCGCACATAGGGCACTGCCTGAGCAGCTTCAGGAGTGTTTACTGTTATCCGGACGATCTCTGAACCAGCAAGCGCCAACTCCTTCACTTGAATGGCAGTACCGATCGCGTCTGCGGTGTCTGTGTTCGTCATTGATTGCAGACGCACGGGTGCATCACCGCCAACCGTGACGATACGCCCACCCCACTCTACGCGGGCTTGCAAAGATTTGCGCCGCAACGGAGCTGCCATGGAAATAGCTAAATTAGAGTCCACTACTTCACCTCAAATCGCGCAACGTTGTCACGTGACACACCCGATAGGTTAAATGACTGCCCGCGGACTTCGACGTCCGTCGCATCCACCCGCCCAATCACCACCGACAATGGAATAGCACCTGATGCACCAACAACCTCACCCACAGAAAGCGTCTTACTCAACTGGACAACACCTTTGGCATCAACAACTTTGACCCAAGTTGCGCCCTTCGCTTTAAAAACGACCGTACCAGTAGAAGATAGTGGCGCAGCACTGGAAGGAGTGCTTGCAGCGACTGTAGGCAAGGTGCCTGCCTGCGAAGAACCATTGGAAAAGTTCTGTGGCGGGCTTGCAACCATCGCTGCCTGACTCGCTATAACAACTGCGTCCTGAGACGTACTACTTTGGACACGTGCGGCAACTTCAGCCGGAAGTAACCCAGAAACATTATTTACGGTTTGCGGCACGGACAGCGTGTTCGCAACGGGCTCCAAACTGGCATTCGACACCGGAACGGACGGCTGAGACACCAGCGAGGGGCTCACATTGTCAGGAGTGGTATTCACTTGCGTTGCCACCTCGCCTGAAAAATCTGGCAACGTCGTGTCTGGCAAAAAGAAAACAATGATGCCCGCCAACACAAACGCAACAAAAGCTATTGTTGACGGCTTTTTTAGCAACTGAGGAAGCGCCATTCCAGTTGCTCCATTAGACGAATGGAATGGAGCATTGATGCCGAGCTCGTCAGATTTCAACTTGGGAGCAGTATTTAGTGGAAGCTTGGTCAGTATGGGTGCGGGATCTATTTTTAGAGCACGGCACACGCTTCCTGCCAACGCACGCACAAAAACGGCGTCATGCAACAGATCCAATCGATCTGCTTCCAACGCTTCAAGTTTCTTCACCGGGATCTTCATGGCGACTGCCAATGCAGCCACATGCAAGCCTGCGGCCTCCCTGGCTTGGCGCATCATCGCTCCCGCAGTCAGCGCGTGGGCCGATAGAGGAACCTGCAACCCATCCATTGAATCAGGAACACCCGCATCACTCATTGAATGCACCTCGCTCCAATGCCAAGCTTTCACGGGATTGGGGATAGCGTTTTTTTAACTGCGAACTTAACTGAGACATCGCATCGCGGTTTTCCATGCGTCGCTCCACCTTGACTCCCAACCAAAGCGACTCTGCGTTGGCCAACTCGCTGTTATTGAGCCTTCGAACATAAAACTGCGCGCGCACATACTCACCGCGTTGATACAACAGCTGCGAAAGGTTATAGGCGGTGATGGGGTTTCCAGCATCAAGCTCGTAGGACCTTACAAAACTACTCTCCGCATCGGCAGACTGACCACCTTTCATCTGGCAAAGCCCCATTGCCATCAGCGTTTTTGCTCGCTCTCCATAGGCCGGGTTCGCCAAAGCGCTGTTAAACAGTTGTGTGGATTCAGGAAACCGGGATTGTTGGCAAAGCATCCAAGCATAGTTATGCTGTACGCTCGCAGCCTTAGGACTGATGGCAAGAGACCTACGGAAGCTCTCTTCAGCGAGAGGCATATCGTTCAGTCTCATGTAAATCAAACCGCGTAGGTTGTAGGCTTCAAACAATCCGGGATCTGCATTAATGGACTGCTTGAGGTGATCAAGCGCATCTGTTGTTTGCCCCTTATCAAAATAAGCAACAGCCAACTCCAGCCGCAAACGCGCACGTTTACGGACTTCCGGCTCATCGGATTCGGTTATTCGATCCGAATTCATACTGGAGCCACTCATGTTTGAAGCACACCCAGAGAGCAATACAACGGCGCCACCGGTCAAACATGACCACACAATCCATGAAAGCGCCGCAACACCGATCCGCAATTTGTCAGTCATTAACAATGTCCTCTCTCCCCTTTGGAGTCAATTCATTTTCGGGCGTGATGATGATAGTTCGTCGCTTGCTAATGCGCGCCTGAATATTCGTTCTATCTCGCACGTCGCCCGCTAGTTGACCACACGCAGCGTCGATATCGTCCCCACGGGTCTTGCGAACTGTGGTCACGATGCCCGCATCACTTAAGATTTTGGAAAAGGCAAGGACTGCGGACTGCGACGAGCGGAGTAGGCCAGAGGCTGGAAAGGGGTTGAACGGAATGAGATTAAACTTGCTCCACGCGCGTTCGCCCGCTACCGGATGCACCAGCTTTACCAATTCAGCCGCATGTGCTGGTGTGTCATTGACGCCATCCAACATGCAATATTCAAAAGTTATGAAATCTCTGGGTGCTACTGTCAAATACCGCTTGCAGGCTTCTAGCAATTCAGCAATCGGATACTTGCGATTCAAGGGCACTAAATCATCACGTAAAACATCATTGGGCGCGTGCAAGGAAACGGCCAAAGCCACAGGGCAGTCGCTTCCCAGCCTGTCTATCATTGGGACCACGCCAGAAGTCGATACTGTCACGCGACGGCGGGACAGGCCATAGGCATGGTCGTCCAGCATGACTCGCAGAGAAGGAACCAGGGCCGAGTAATTTTGCATGGGCTCGCCCATGCCCATCATGACCACATTGGAAATGACGCGTTCGCTTTGCTTCAAATGTTTGCGTAAAAAATGTTCAGCAAACCAGAGTTGAGCAACGATCTCCGCAACCGTCAAATTTCGGCTAAACCCTTGGTGCCCCGTCGAGCAAAACCGGCACGCCACAGCGCAACCAGCCTGCGACGAGATGCATAAGGTGCCACGGTCGTCTTCGGGGATAAATACGGTCTCGATGGCATTACCACCACCCACATCAAACAGCCATTTAATGGTTCCGTCGGCAGATATATGTTGAGACAGTACTGGCAGTGCCTGAACGTGTGCCGCGGTTTTGAGCTTCTCGCGCAAGGATTTGGCGAGATCGCTCATCTCATCAAACTCAACGGCACCTTTTTGGTGAATCCACCGAAAAAGCTGGGTCGCGCGAAAACGCTTTTCCCCTAGCCGCTCGCAAAAGGCGGCCAATCCCTCCAAATCGTAATCAAGCAGGTTGGCCGTCATTGCATAAGTTAGCGTGAAAAAACGTTCATGCCAGCGAAAAAGAATGCGATTTCGACAGCGGCCGTGTCAGCGGCGTCAGAACCATGCACAGCGTTGGCATCAATGCTGTCAGCGAAGTCGGCACGAATGGTACCTGCTGCGGCCTTCTTGGGGTCGGTTGCACCCATCAGGTCACGGTGCTTCAAAATTGCGTTTTCACCTTCCAGTGCCTGGATCATGACAGGGCCAGAAATCATGAAATCCACCAGGTCCTTGAAGAATGGACGCGCACTGTGGACTGCATAAAATGCCTCCGCTTCGCCGCGCGACAAATGGGCCATGCGCGCTGCAATCACCTTGAGGCCAGCCGCTTCAAAGCGTGCGTAAATTTGGCCGATGACATTCTTGGCGACGGCGTCAGGCTTGATGATAGAGAGAGTGCGTTCGATAGTCATAATATTTCCTAAACTGATTAAGTAATCTGCCTTATTGCTCCAAAGTGGGGCAAAGCCTATGATTTTAGCATCGGCAGATTAGCGACCACGCCCTTTGCGGCGCTGACCACCTGGGCCTCCAGAGGGTCTTTGTCCGGCGTCTTGGCGCTGGCGTGTAAAACTGTCCGCACCAATGTAACCAAATGCTGTTTTCATAGGGTCTGGCTGTGCCGATCCTCCGCGACCATCCCTGGGTGCGTCGAAACGGTTCCCATCTGTGCGTGCGCCGCCCTTGTTGGCACCTGCTTGGCCATTCCTAGCCTTAAAACCGCTTTGGATAGGGTTAGGCTGACCACCCGCATTTGCTCCACGGGGTCCGCCAGTTCGACCGCCGCGACGCTGAGCATTGCCTTGTGGGCCACGGGCAGGATTGCCACGTGGTGCGCCCTCCTCTCGGGTACCTTCACCTGCAGCGCGGCTACCTCCAGCTGCTTGGACCAAGGAGCGAATATCAACCTCGTCGAGCTCCATCCAGCCACCCCGCTTAAGTCCGCGGGGCAAGACCATCGCACCGTAGCGAATGCGGATTAATCGGCTGACGGCATGACCCACAGCCTCCAGCATACGGCGCACCTCTCGGTTACGGCCCTCGGAAATGGTGACGCGATACCAGCAATTGGAGCCCTCGCCACCGCCATCCTCTATAGACCCAAACTGCGCCATGCCGTCGTCCAGCTTGACGCCCTCAAGTAGCATTTTTTTCTCTTCCTTGTTCAACGAACCGAGCACCCGCACTGCGTATTCGCGCTCCAGACCAAACCGGGGGTGCATCAAGTTGTTGGCCAACTCCCCCGAACTGGTAAACAGCAGCAGCCCCTCGGTGTTCAAATCCAGGCGGCCGACAGATTGCCATTTACCTTGGTGAAGTTTTGGCAGTCGGCGAAACACCGTAGGGCGATTTTGCGGATCGTCATGGGTTACCACTTCGCCCACAGGCTTGTGGTAAGCAATCACGCGGGCGGGCGGAGGATCAATGCGAAAGCGGATGGGCTTGCCGTTAACTTTAATGTTGTCGCCAAACTGAATGCGTTGGCCAATGTGTGCGGGCTCGTTGTTAACCGAAATGCGCCCTTCCATGATGAGTTGCTCCATCTCCAGTCGCGAGCCCATTCCGGCTTGGGCCAGCACCTTGTGCAACTTTGGCGTTTCCGCCATCGGGGCCAGTACGCGCTTGGGAGGCACAAGCTCCACCAATTCTTCATCCGCGTCAAACTGGCCGGAAACTACATCGCCGAAACGGTTGTTGAAGCCATCTTCGGACTCTCCCGTTGCTGCAACGGACGGGGCGACCTCGGTTGGTGGCGCAACCGGCGTTGTGGACGCGGCACCGGCAACATCAACACTGGGTACAACTGCAATATCGGGACCAACCTCTTGGGGGTCGGGCTGAGTGGAAATATTTTCGTTCATTCTGGGAATCCATTAATAGGTGGAGACGTTTCTGGATTGATGGGTTCCAGCGGCATATCCAGTTGCAATTTTTCATTTCTCACTAAAGGCTCTACCGTCGCCGGGATCGATACGTTATCCCCGATTGATTCAACTAGAGCGCCAAAAACACTATCCTGATTTGCCACACTCTCCAACAGTGGTAACTGGTCCAGTGACTTCAGCCCCAAATCATCCAGAAACTGCCGGGTCGTCGCAAACAGCGCCGGGCGCCCCGCCGCTTCTCTGTGTCCAATCACTTCGACCCAACCTCTGTCTTCCAATTGTTTGATCAACAGGGAATTAATGGTCACACCACGGATATCCTCCATGTCACCCCGTGTAACCGGTTGGCGATACGCGATGATGGCCAGCGTCTCCAAAGTCGCACGCGTATAGCGGGGCGGCTTTTCGGGATGCAGCCTGTCCAGGTACTCGCGCATCTCCGGTCTGCTTTGAAAGCGCCACCCGGAAGCAATGTTTACCAATTCCACGCCCTTGTCTGCCCATTCAAGCCCTAGCTCCTCCAGAAGACCTTTTAACGTGTCTGCACCGAGTGACTCATTGAAGAGCGAACGCATATCGCGCAACGGCAAGGGTTGCTGTGAACAAATTAACGCAGTCTCCAAGACTCGTTTTGCGTCTGCCATATTCATAGTCAGGCTTTTTCGGAAACGCCACCATCCCGGTGAACGATCAATGTGATTCCAAACAGACGGCAGCAAATGTGAAGAACTCACCGTGCCTAACCCCTGCAAAATTCAGGGGCGCATGCGGGTTTCAAACCCGTGCTTTCGCATTGTAACGCAGGCCCCAAGTAGATAAAAGGGCGTTGAAATCTTCTGGCGGTTCAACCTCGAAGACCATGGGCTCGGCTGTTACCGGGTGCGCGAAGGCTAGGCGAACCGCGTGCAATGCTTGTCGCTCCATTCCCGGAACACCACTCCCGCCATACACAGTGTCTGCCACCAAAGGGTGGCCCAAGGAGGCCATATGCACCCTGATCTGATGGGTGCGACCGGTGTGCAAAATGCATCTGACAAAACAACCTCTGTCCCCGTTGTCCAGCAACACGACATCCGTCTTTGCCGTTTTACCAGCTTGGCTCTCCAGATCAACGACCGCCATGCGAAGCCGATTGCGCGGGTCCCGGCCTATCGGAGCATCCACCGTCCGCAGCGCTGGCCCGGTCCAGGGTCGGTGCGCAATGGCCAGGTATTGGCGACTCACGTCTCGCGCGGCAATGGACTGCACCAGGGCATCCATCACCGCTCGGCTGCGCGCTACGACCATCAGCCCGCTGGTATCTTTATCCAGACGGTGCACGATTCCTGCTCTGGGTACTGCTGCAATAGCCGTGTCATAAGCCAAAAGTCCATTGAGCAGCGTGCCACTCCAATTGCCTGGCGCGGGGTGTACAACCAAGCCCGCGGGCTTATTGATCACCAAAATATGTGCATCTTGAAAAACTACATCCAGCGGCATATGCTGAGGTGTGAATGCCTGACTCTGGGGAGTAGGACGCAGCTCAATAGTAAGCACATCCCCCGCTTTCACCTTCAACGAAGCCTTGCGGGCTATCTGCGTGTTGATGGTGACCCGTTCGGCTTCAATCAACTGCTGCAAGTAGCTTCTGGAGAATTCCGGTGCCGCGTCTACCAGGGCTCTATCGAGCCGCTCGCCGTGTTGTTGCGCGGAAACGCTAAGCTTGCGCCACTCCACATCGGTTACGGCGTCGTCCAACTCCTCCGAGTCTGTCACCATTGGGGCGCCCGATATAATTACTGTGCTCTGTTTCAAGAAAGTTTCCTAACATGCTGCGTGTCAAATTATCGGTCGTTTGCGTTTCATTGCTGGCGACCGCCTCGCTCTTGACCGCTGGTTGCTCAAGCACACCGGTAGACAAGACCGCCGCGATGAGTCCCAACAGGATTTATGCGGAAGCCAAGGAAGAAATTGCTGCTTCGCAATGGGAGCGGGCAATTCCCTTGCTCGAAAAACTCGAAGCCCGCGCTGCGGGCACACCACTTGCGCAACAGGCCCAGCTGGACAAGGCCTATGCCCAATACAAATCAGCCGAATCCGCTCAGGCATTGGCAACCTTGGAACGCTTCACAAAGCTGCATCCGGTTAGTCCGGCGATGGACTATGCCATTTATTTAAAGGGTGTCATCAACTTCAATGATGATCTTGGTTTGTTTGCCAAGTTTACGCGCCAGGACTTGACCGAGCGGGACCAAAAGGCCTCCAAAGAATCTTTTGAAGCGTTCAAAGAACTGGTGGACCGATTCCCTGATTCGCGTTACGCAAACGACGCGCGGCTGCGCATGAACTACATCGTGAGTGCTCTTGCAAAGTACGAGGTGCATGTCGCCCGCTACTATTACAAACGCGGAGCCTATTTGGCTGCGGTCAACCGAGCTCAGGTCGCGGTCTCCGACTACCGCGACGCTGCGGCGATTGAAGAGGCGTTGTACATCATGTATCGCTCCTACGAAGCGATGGGCATGACCCAGTTACGGGACGACGCCAAACGGGTGCTGGAGAAAAACTATCCGAGTTCTGACTTTATGGTGTACGGCTCACGCGCACTCAATGACCCATGGTGGAAGGTCTGGTAAGCAAATCGCCCAGCGCCTCGGTAAACTGCTCTTGTGTCGTGATGCGTCGCATCGCAGGCAAAGCGCCCAGAATCCTGCGCCCATAGCCCATCTGGCTTAGGCGCACGTCGCAAACAACAAGAACCCCGCGGTCAGTCTCCCTGCGTATCAAGCGGCCGGCCCCCTGTTTCAAGGCGATGGCCGCCTGTGGAACGTGATAGTGATGGAAAGGGTTGCGGCCATTGACCTCCAGTTGTCGTGCCCGCGCCTCGACAACAGGGTCTCCCGGAGGAGAAAACGGGAGTTTGTCGACGACCACCATCTGCAACGCATCGCCCGGGACGTCAATACCCTCCCAAAACGACGCCGACCCCACCAGGATGCATCCATTGTTTCCGGGTATGCGACCTTGAACAAAGCGCTCAGTCAACTCGCGCTTGGGGGACTCGCCCTGTAGCAGCACGTCCATGAACGAGAAGGCATCAAAGTGTTGGCGCAAGGTTGCCGCAATCTCGCGCATGGCCCGTAATGTTGTCGTCAAAACAAGGGTTCTCCCTCCCAGTATGGTGGCGCCTTGCGCCACCAATTTGGCCACGGCAGCGCTGTGGCCTGGATCGCTTGGCTTGGGGAGGTGCGATGGTAAATACAGGGCGGCTTGGGACTGGTAGTCGAACGGACTTTGCACCTGCAATACTTGTGCGCCCTCCAGACCACACGACTCCACAAAATGCGCCATGGTCACGTCATGACCTAAGGTGGCCGACGTAAAAATCCACGACTTACGACTGCTAGCAACACCGTCCGGCGCGATAACACGCGACCGCATCGCATCAGCAATATCCAGCGGTGACTGCACCAATCGAACCTGGGACACCCCCACATCCAGCCAACGCACAGCCCCGGGCTGCACCGCGTGCGAAAACATATCCAACTCGGACATCAAACGTGAACCACGTTCTTGCAATGCTTTGAGTTCGGGCGACAACTCCTCCATACTGCGCAACAGCACATCGGTGTGCTGCAACGCAGCATGCAAATTTGATACAACATGCTGCCAACTGTGCATCTCGAAACCGGTGGGTTGCTCGACGTCCCACGCAATACGCCCCTCAGCCTGACCAACGCCGCAGAGTGTGCGCAATGCAAGCACACTGCGAGTAAGTTCTGCCAGTATGTCGAGCCAAGCCGCATGTGCAAGTGCCAACAATTTCCCTTGTACGGCCAGGTCCCGGGCAAAGTTATCCAGCTGATGGGTTGTGAGCTGTCGGCCTAAAAAATGAACGCCAATTTCGTTCAACTGGTGCGCTTCATCAAAAACAACCGAATGCACCGTCGGCAGCAACTCCGCCACACCGGACTCCCGAATGTTCAGATCGGCAAAGAAAAGATGGTGGTTAACGACCACTACATCTGCAGCCATCGCCTCGCGCCGGGCCAGGTTGACATGGCAGTTGTTGATCTGCGGACAGCGCGCGCCCAGGCAGTTTTCACGCGTCGACGTGATGAGGGGAAGGACGGGGGAGCGCTCATCGAGCTGCGGCAACTCCGCCATATCTCCCGCGTGGGTTACCAAAGACCAACTCTCCACCCGCGCCAAATCCCTTTGTACGGCCACCTTATTGGCCATCTCCTCCTGTCTGGCAATGCCCAAGCGGTACATGCACAAATAGCTGCTACGCCCCTTAAGCAATGCGGTTCGCACGGGCATGCCTAGCGCTTTTACCAAACGAGGTATGTCCCGGACGAACAGTTGGTCTTGCAATGTCTTCGTCGCAGTGGACAACAGCATGCGTTCACCGCTCAACAGGGCTGGCACCAGATAGGCAAAGGTTTTGCCAACACCTGTTCCCGCCTCAACCACCAATACTCCGCCAGACTCCAAGGTTTTGGCGACGGCCAGGGCCATGGCGGTTTGCCCACTACGCGGGCTAAACTCTTCCACGCACTGCGCCAGGACACCATCGGCATCAAATGCTCGCGCTACAGCATCCTGCAACCCCATGTATCAGGCGGGCTCGTTGGGGTGCAATTCACGCTCCACCCGGGCAATTTCGTCGCGCAAACCAAGGCGGCGCTTCTTCAAACGCCGCATCATCAGCTCGTCTACCGGCGTGTCATCGGCTGCCCGGTCTATCAAAGCATCAAGATCGGCGTGTTCAATGCGCAACTCGATCAGATGCCGTTCAGGTGAATGTAGATTTGTTACCAACGGTGTTACCAAGGGCGATGGAAAGTAAGTACGGGTTTAAACTACGACATCACGGGTCGTGCTGGCTCAATAATACGACCTTACTCTCCTTTTGCAGAAAGTATTGCTTCTTAAGCAAATCAACATGGCCACTGGTTACCGACTCACTGCTTCAACCGGCATACACAAGGGCGACCGCGAGTACCAGCAAGACCAGATCGCACTCATCAAACACCCCAGGGTGAATGGCTGCATTCTGGCCATCGTGGCCGATGGCATGGGTGGCCGCAGCGGTGGTCGCAAAGCGTCTGACCAGGTCATGATGACCTCCAAGCAACTGTTTGAACGCTACGACCCCGACACTGACGACGCCTCTGCAATCCTGTCACAGGTGGTGCAAGAAGCACACGTTGTCATCAAACTCACTGCCATATCGTCTGAGGAAGAGCCCCACAGCACCTTGGCAGCATTTTTGATCAACGCCGGCGGTGATTGCCACTGGGCGCATACCGGTGATTCCCGCATTTACCACTTCCACGGCAACCGTTTTGTCAAGCGCACCATGGACCACTCCTATGTGCAGGCTTTGGTTAATCGCGGCGAGATTACCGAAGAGCAAGCGGCCGTGCACCCTCAGTCCAATATCCTGATGGGCTGTTTGGGGACCGAAAACGATCCACCGGTAGACTTTCATTTCATCTCTCAGCTGCGCCCAGGCGACGTGCTGATGGCATGCAGCGACGGCATCTGGCACTATTTCAACACGGGTGAATTGGGCTCGGTTTTATCCACCCTCAGCGCGCGCGAGGCCACCGAGTTTCTAATTGAAAAAGCCCGCTCACGCGGCCGTGGCGTCGGTGACAACCTGTCAATTGTGGTTGTCAAGCTCGAACCGCTGACACCCTAAGCCTGCTTAAACTTTCAGGGCCGCAATGGTAGCGGCGCGGCGCCCTTGCCATGATCCAACAGCCGCTGGTCGCGCTCCTGGCGGCGTTCTTCAAGAGCCCGTTGCTTTTCAAGATAGGCTTCGCGGTTTTCCTGTACGACCTTGGCGTCCGGAATCCTGTTGGATTTAGCGACCGGAGCATTACTGCCATTGGGCTGGGCCTGTTGTTGGTGGGCGCGTTGCTTGTCATCTGAGGTTTTTTGGCGGTCGTTAGACTGGTTCTTTTCGGCCGCAGCTTTTGCTTCCAGCTGGCGCTGCACACTATCTGCCGCCTTCTGCTCGGTACGCAATAGTTGTTCCGCACGCCTTTGCTGCCGCTCTACAGCGTTCAGACTGGTTTCTTGCCGTTTCAAGTCGCCCAACATCTGGCGTCGCCGCACACCCACCTGGTTCTGGCAGTCGGTCGCGGCAAACCGCGTCAGACACACCGCATCTTCTTTGTCCAGTTCGGCGGACCTTTGCTGTCGAATATTGTCTATACGCGCACGCTGGGCTCCGGCATCGGCTGGCACCAGGTCGGACGCAACTTGGGCGACCACCGTAGCACTGCACCCAGTCAACAGCAGGCCAACGATCAGCCGCAGGGTCATGTCAGCCCCGTATCGACTGCACGCCGCTCCAGCGACAGGTATTCTTTGGACTGCATTTCACTCAGCCGTGACACCGTCCGCGGGAACTCGTGGGCCATAGGGCCATGGGTATAGAGATCAATAGGTGCCACCTCGGCAGACATAACCAATTTGACACGGCGGTCGTACAACACGTCGATCAACCAGGTAAAGCGCCGAGCCTCGGACGCCATGCGCAGCGGCATGTGTGGCACATCACTCAAAAAAACCGTGTGGAATTGGGTGGCGATCTCAAGGTAATCGTTCTGTGAACGTGGCCCACCGCACAATGATTTGAAGTCAAACCAGACCACGCCACCCGCCTTGCGGCGTGCCCAAATTTTCCGCGACTCGATGTTCAGAACCGGCTCTTCGTCGTGTGTTTCTTCGAGCGCGTTAAAGGCCTCCTCCATGGCGGCATCCGCTGCTGGGCCATTGGGCATGTGATAAAGGGTCAGAGCCTCTAGCGTACGCTTGCGGTAATCGGTGCCGTTGTCGACGTTGAGCACCTCCAGGTGTTGATTCAGCAACGCAATGGCGGGCAAAATACGATCCCGGTGCAGGCCGCCGGGGTACAGGTCATCCGGCTTGAAGTTGGAGGTCGTCACAAAACCGACGCCGTTGTCGAATAGCGCAGCCAGCAACCGGTAAAGGATCATGGCGTCGGTGATGTCCGCCACATGGAATTCGTCAAAACAAATCAGCCGGAACCGCTTGGCTATGCGCTTACCCAACTCATCCAGCGGATTGGCCATGCCTTGCAACTCGTACAGCTCACGGTGCACCTCACGCATGAACTCGTGGAAGTGCAGACGCGTTTTGCGTTTGAGCGGGACTGCGTTGTAAAAGCAGTCCATCAGAAAGCTCTTGCCCCGCCCTACTCCACCGTAAAGGTAAACGCCGCGGGGAACATCGGGCCGGTTAATTAGCTTCTTGAACGCATTGGAGCGTTGCTCCTTGAACTCCGTCCACTCTTGGGCACAGCGCTCCAGTGCCTCCACCGCGCGCAGTTGCGCCGGGTCGGCCACGTAGCCCCGCGTGGCCAGTTCGGCTTCGTAAGTTTGTTTGACGTTCAAAACAAAAAAAACTTTCTGGTTGCTCTTAAATTAATAGCATAAAGCCTATATTCTACGGGGGCTACAGGCCAATTTTATTAAAAAGCAATCAGAAGTTCAAGGTGCGTTTATCCACTGCCAACGCGGCCTCTTTGGTCGCTTCACTCAACGACGGGTGGGCGTGGCAGATGCGGGCGATGTCTTCGGCGCTGGCCTTGAACTCCATGGCAACCACAGCTTCGGCGATCAGCTCGGAGGCCTGTGGGCCCACGATGTGCACACCCAGGATTTCGTCTGTCTTGGCATCGGCCAGGATCTTGACGAAGCCTGTGGTATCGCCCAAGGCGCGTGCACGGCCATTTGCCAAGAAAGGGAACGAACCTGCCTTGTACGCCACGCCATCGGCCTTGAGCTGCTGTTCAGTACGGCCCACCCAAGCAATCTCGGGGTTGGTGTAGATAACCCATGGCACGGTGTTGAAGTTGACGTGCCCGTGCTGGCCTGCAATGCGCTCGGCCACAGCAACGCCCTCTTCTTCCGCCTTGTGCGCCAACATGGGGCCACGCACCACGTCACCCACCGCCCACACATTGGGAAGATTGGTCTTGCAGTCACCGTCCACCACAATGGCTCCGCGCTCGTCCAGCGTCAGACCAACGGTTTCACCGTTCAGGCCAATGGTGTTGGGCACGCGACCGATGGACACGATGAG
>Ga0105048_10003265_pt1 | contig 26557 bp, 18 predicted proteins | sample MAT05_FD_78382 | JGI IMG/M metagenome (GOLD analysis project Ga0105048, IMG submission 78382) | Freshwater microbial communities from Lake Fryxell liftoff mats and glacier meltwater in Antarctica - MAT-05 | ecosystem: Environmental > Aquatic > Freshwater > Ice > Liftoff microbial mat | place...
CGGAGCATCCACAAAATGTGTAATTCCGCTTTCAATTATTATAGGGAGAGCAATCTCAAACCCATTGGAGGTTATGTGGGGATATTTTTTATCTGAGAAACCACAAGGAGTATAATCTGTTGGTCCAACTACACCCCTTGTAAATGGAATGGTTGCGATGTGAACAGGTGCTCTCTCAGGATACAAAGGATCGAATAAATAACTTTCGGCACCTCTGATCGCCTCGGTCGATACAAGGTTTGGATAGGTGCGACTCCATCCTTTTGGCAAGGTACAGCCATGAAAATTAACTAGAATCTGGAATTCAGCAGCATCTTCAAGGATTTCAATATACTGATTGATAATGTCCTGCTTATCGCTCTGGAAGAAATCGACTTTAACTCCTTTTACTCCTAATTCATGGATTCTTTGAAATTCTTTTCGCCTTATTTCCCGATCAAACATCAGGTCTCTGGGGGCTTCCGAAACTTCATTATGCTTACCTCCTGAATTATACCAGAGCAGTAATCCAACTCCTTTTTCAGACGCATATTTTGAAAGTTGCTCCATACTGCCATTTTTCATCATATTCCAGTTGGCATCCACAAGGAAATATTCCCATCCCATTTTTGCAGCGAAATCAATATAAGGCAACATTCTGCTATAATCTTTTGGCGAATCATTATCATACCACCAGCTCCAGCCTGCGCGTCCAGGTTTTATCCAGTCTGTATTCCCAAGTTTATTTTCAGAAGCAAGGTCTGTAATAAGATTGGATTCAAGAATGGCTGACAGTTCGTTTCCTGCAATTATAACTCTCCAGGGTGTCTGAAAAGGTAATTGAACTTCGGAACTTGTTTTAAATAAACCCATTCCTTCAGTTTGGATTGGATTCTTCAGTAAATACAGTCCTTCATTTCCCTCAACATCAAGGTGCGATGCAACATAATTCCCATCCAGATCAGATTCAGAAATCAAAACCCACTGATGATTTGCAGTTTCAAACAAGGCAGGAAAAGCCCATCCGTTTTTTCCTTTTGGAGCAGGAGTCCCCGAAGACATAGGCCCTTCGTAAAAAGTCTCATATGCAGGTGTATATTTTGTTACGGTATCATATGGATGCATCCAGGCTGTTGCGCCCGGGATATTAAATCCTGATTTTTCGTTAAGTATAGTTACATTATTGTTTTCTGCAATTGGAAATTTATAGCAGTATGCAATTCCGTTATTAAATGCCCGGAAAATAAAAGCTAATTGCTTTCCTTCAGCATTTTGAAATTCCAAAATCATTTCATTATACACATTGCTACATTGACGGCTCTTCCCGGAAATTAACTGGTATTGTACCTTTACATTTTCAGAATACAGACTATTGAGAAAAGTAAGATTTCTTGAAAAATCAGCATCTTCTCTGACAATTCCCAAAGGTGATTGTGAAATTGTAGATTGCATAACTCCTTCTTTGGTGATAAGCAATTGGTAATAAAGCTGATTTTGAGAATTTGGGTCAGAAATGTCCGAATTAATAACAACTTCGATTTTCCCGTCTGGAGATTTTAACTCCCACTTATTTTTTTCAGATTTACAAGAGGTTAATGCAAAACAAAAGGCAAAAACTGTTAAAATAATCCCATTTAATATTTTCATAAATAGCTTGTTAAAAAGGTTAAAAAAGTCTTTTAGGTTTAAATTAATCTGATGTGAAGGTAATAATTCGATTGATAATTCCGTAGCATAATAATAATCTAAAATAGGTATCATCTGAATCTGTGGATAGGCTATTTTTTGAATGCCTTGACTATTTTGAATCTCAGCAAAAGTTAACATTCAAAAAATCGAAACAATCTAGCAAAATAATTAACTTACCCTTTTATCATTTGAAGTATCTTTGAATTGCAGAGTTCTACGAATATAAATCCAAATAAATATGAGAATGGATAAGCCACTCAAGGCATCATTTACAACAATAATTACCATTATTGTATTGATTTCTACTTCATGTGAATCGAATAAAGATTTGGGGATTATCAAACCCGGCGAAATCCTGAAAGATAATAACGGCATTTCCATAAATGCTCATGGCGGGGGAATTCTAATTTATGATAAGATATATTATTGGTACGGCCAGCATATGATTGAGGGAGAAGCCGGAAATACTGCAATGGTAGGCGTTCATGTATATTCCTCACCGGATCTGTATAACTGGAAGGATCTTGGGATTGCTTTGAAAGTTGAAGACCATGACAGTAGCGAAATTGCAAAAGGCTGCATTCTGGAACGACCAAAGGTTATTTATAATGAAAAGACTGGGAAATTTGTCATGTGGTTTCATCTGGAGTTAAAGGGACAGGGATACAATGCAGCCCGTTCAGGTGTGGCTGTCAGCGATACTCCCGAAGGACCATTCAAGTTTCTTTCATCTTTTCGTCCCGATGCAGGTTTCTGGCCGGTAAATGTTCAGGATATCCATAAATTGCCTGTTTCAGATAGTGTCAAAACTGCATATTGTGGAGGTAAAGGTTGTCTTCCATCCCATCCCGACAGCCTAAATCTTCTGGGTCGAGATTACAAAGGAGGACAAATGGCCAGGGATATGAACCTATTTGTGGACGATGATGGAAAGGCCTATCTACTCCATTCTTCCGAAGAAAACAGCACCTTACATATTTCCCAGCTAAGTGATGACTATTTATCGTGCTCAGGCAAATATGCCCGTTTCTTTTCTGACCGGTACATGGAAGCACCAGTGGTTTTTAAGACATCAGACGGAACCTATTTCTTCATGGGCTCAGATTGCACGGGATGGAACCCAAACGCGGCTAGATCTGCAGTTGCAAAAAGCATTTTGGGACCATGGACAGAACTCGGGAATCCCTGCATCGGCAAAGACTCGTTAACAACTTTTTATTCCCAAAGTACATTCATCTTGCCTGTTCAAGGGAAAAAGGATGCATTCATTTACATGGGTGACAGGTGGAATCCGGAAAACCCGATAGATGGAAAACAAATTTGGCTACCAATAGAACTTAAGAACGGACATTTTGAAATCCGTTGGCAAGAGGAATGGAATATTTTCAGTTTATAGGTTTCTAATCGTGCAGATACCCAAGGATTAATTTATTTGTATTTCTGAACCGACGACGAAGGAGAAGCTCGCAGAAGGCAAATCCACATGCCCTATATTATCTGTGTGTATAGCCGTTATTATCTCAATATCACTCCCCATTCAGCAACAAAATATCCATCTCTTTTAAAATCATCTATTGTCGGCTCTACTATTATATCAATTAACTGATTGTGTCCTTCAATAACATAAAAAAGTCTCAATAAATTATCAGGTTCCTTTGAAAAATTCAGTCGTATTACATTGTCAATTAATCTATCTGTCTGTGGGTAAATTGAATAAAATGTGTAATCATCAAGTCGAGGAATCCAGTAGTCAATGAAATCGTCAATTTCTCTACCTTTAAATCCATAATCAGCCATATTTTTTCTGAAAAAGGATTCTAGGTGATCTATTTTAATGATCCATCCAGAGTTATTTTGCCAAATATCTGGTTGAATGCTTTCATAAAATAAATAAGAATAAGTGTTATCTATCAATCCATTCGTATCAACTGAAATATTCCAACCGGTTCCGTATTCAGGAATTGATGTTACAATTTTACCCCCTATTGGAAAATCAAGTTTTACAGTCAATAGGATTTGTTCATTCGGGTATATGTAAATGTTTGGTTTATAAACCATAAGGCAGGTATCACATTCGTTTTCATCGTCATCAGGATCGCAACTTTGAAATGGTATAGTAATCATCAAATATGTGATGAATATCAATGGTAATCCTATATATTTCAATGCTTTCATATCTCTTTTATTTGTATTCACTTATGATGAATTATCTGCTTGTAGGGTTGCGTCTCAATTGGTGCAAACTATACAATATCTTTTTGGAAAGCTTACTCTTCCTTTTTAACATGAAGTATATGTAAAAGCCGGTGAATTAGTGGTGAAAAGAAAACTGCTGTAATACTTAAAAATGCGACTCCGCTATAAAGCGCATAAAATGACGAGAAAAGCTTTGCATTATCAGTTGTCATCTCGGATACAGGATCCATTCCTGTTAAAATCATGCATGCCATATAAAAACTATCCAGCCAGCTAATATTTCCAAGGTAATTATACCCAAATGTGCCAATTAAAACAGAAATTGCAATAAGTAATAAGGCGAATAGTCCATATTTTCCAGAAGAAGTGCAGTCTGTTTATTGAGTCCTTAAAATTTAAAATCCGTCTAATTAAGGCTCAACCTAAAGTAGCTAATAGCTTAGTGCACAGAAAATAACGAATTAGGGTGGCCGTCTTGCTCTACCTTGCCATGAAAGATGCCAAACCTAAATTAACAATTCACTATTTCGCAAAGATAAGTGAGCATAAGCGTCTATTTCTCAATTGTCATTTTTTGTTCCACATGTAGAGCAGAAGGGCAAATGTGCAAAATTTTTGTTACCACAACTCGCACAGTTTTTAAATAGTTCAAGACCGCAATGTCTGCAAAAATTTGTAACTGATTTATAGATCTCCGGGTCAATATTTCTGGCTGGTGGAAACTCCCACTTTTTTATAATGAAGTCCTTACCACAAGAAGGACAAAAATGATTTTCAAGAGCTTTTTCTGCAACTTCGATTTGCACATTTTTAGCTCTTTCCTGAGTAGATACTTTTAGTTCAGCTTGTTTCTTATCAATAAATTGCCGGATTGTTCTGATTGCATAATACCCAAGTCCCACTGAGAGTATAATGCCAACGGCATATCGAACATAACCTCCATAACTAGGCAGATATGGAACAAGTCCAAAGAAAAATGCATAAAATGAAAATAAGGTAAAACCGAAAAATAATGGCCAAAATTTATGGTTTCTGTACCGTATGAAAAAGAAGATTCCTAAAGCTAAAATAGGGCCAACAAAAAGAAGTCGAAGCAGAAAAACTATAAGGTCGTAATGTTTTAATTCTTTGTAATACTTGATTTCAGCTTTTTGGTTTTCCTTGTCAATTAATAATTGTATTTCTTGTTTTTGTGCATCCTTTATATCAATTTCTGCTTGCCTGGAATTAAGCTGTAAACGCCAGTCCTGTTCAATTTTATAGAATTCGTCCAGCTTCCTTGCTCTGCCAATTACTTCAATATCTTTATCGGGAGAGCCTAAGGTTATTCTGGTTTGCACCCAATTGTCGAAAGACTGTTTCTCATTTGTGTAATTTTCTCTGGCTGTTTCAATTGTTTTTTCAATAGTGCTTCTACTATTATTTAAGCTTTCAATATCGACATTTATATTATTGATTTTATTGTCAAGATCTTTCATCGTCGCATGGTCGACAAATTTTTCAATTTCAGGACGCACGGTAACAGTGTCAAGGTCCCCGATAATTCTATTTGACAGAAGAATAAGAAACACGCAAAGGATAATCGAAATGGAATAATAAATAATCTGGGAAGTACGCTGAAGTTTTTTACTGTTAAGTTCCATGGATCTTGGTTATGAAATTTGTCATTTATGAATTTGCACTATTCTTGTCTCATTTGAATTTCTAATTCTTACTAAATAAACTCCTGGCGTGAAATTACTTAAATCAAAATGGATTGAAGACAATCCGTTCGCTTTTTTAGTGTTTACGATTCTTCCGTAACAATCTGATACATCAATTTCTGAATTTCTATTATAATCATCCAACTCAATAGTTATTTTCCCCTGTGTTGGATTGGGATAAATTAACAAATTCCAGCGAGTCCCGATTTTTGGAGTATCCATTAACAATTCACCGTTAAAACTCACTGAAAATTGCTCAAAATAGAAACTATCAATTTCCATTTGTACTCTTTTATAACAGGTACAAGTGGCAAGCAAGGTATCAATAATTGTTTCCGATATCATCACTTCATTACTATCAACCCTGACTGTAAAAATATGCTCAATGCCACAATTTTCTGTCCCCAGATAACCCGAAACTATTAGAGTGCTCATATTTCGAAATGAATATCCAAGCTGATAATCACTTAAGCTTGATTTGAAACCGGAGCCGCTGCAAATGGAATAAAAAGTCAATTCCCGAAAATCCTGCGCCTTCAGCAAGTTTATGTTTGCACTCAGGATTATTAATGCCAGAATTTGAGTAATTGTTTTCATGGTTTGTTAATTTTAATTTTGTTTCCCCAAGTATATTTTGAGTCTAATAGCCAGAATTTTCACTTCATAAGCCGTGTATTCAAAAAATTGGTTTGTTCTTTGGTTTGTTACTTCACATTTATCACCACTTTTCCCTTAGCGTGACCCTCGCTTAAATACCTCATGGCATGGATGGTTTTTTCAAGAGAATACAATTCGGTCAAGAATGTTGGCTTACGCGATATGACTTGTCCTCCACATATCAATTTTGCAGCTTACAACCAACTTAAAGGGCCGAAGGAATATAAGGTATATCCAAATTCAGGTCATGGACTCCCAGCTGAGAACTACAATCTGAAAATTGACTGGGTTAAAAAGGAGTTTAAACTTTAATATTTTGCCTTATATTCAGGATGCGTGAAATTGAAATGCCCCTCCCCAACCTCCCGAGTTCGGGACAGGCTCTCCCACAGGTAATGGAGGGGCTTGTCTGGCGTTTGAACAAAGCTTTATGGAATTAAAGATAATATGTTTAAATAGTAAAGTTTAACCTAGTTTTAACTTTGAAAAAGGTATAAAATTCAGAGACAGGAAAGAATTGATATTATTAAACTTCTATAATCAAGTAATATAATAAAATCGATAGACTAGCCCTCCATTCTGGGGGAGAGCCTGTCCCAAACTCGGGAGGTTGGGGTGGGGCAAAGCGAAAAGAATGCCCTTTTTCCAAACGAGCATCAGTAAAACCAGACCCCAATAAAAGAATTATTTGAGAAAATAACAGAAGTTAGTTCCGTGTAATTCCTGTAAATTCGAATTTGTAAGTTTGTTTTTTAAAGTATCTTCAAATAACTAACTTCCTGCGATGAATAAGACAACTTTTTTCTCAATTGCCATTCTCTTAATTCTATTTGGGGGATGCAGAAAAGCTGAACAATGGTTCCCGTTTAATCCTCAAAAGTCAGAAGGAATATCAGCAATTGATCAAAGCCATTGGCTGGATGCCCCGGCTGGCAAAAGTGGATTCCTAACAATGGATGGGGATCATTTCAAATTTGAAAACGGTGCTCCTGCTAAATTCTGGGGAGTGAATATCTGTAGTGAAAAGCCTTATGTTTCTAATGAAGAAGCCATACTCTGGGTCGACAATCTGAAATCCTATGGGATAAATGCCGTCCGTTTTCATAAGTTTACTGAACATGCCCTTACCGGAAATTCTTCGGTGGATTTGGATTCCGCAATGATGAGGAATTTCGACTTTTTTCACAATCAACTTAAAAATGCCGGAATATATTATGGCTGGTCGCCAATCTATGGACACAAACCTTTACCGGGCGATAGCGCAAGACTTATAAATTATTCTGAAGTGATAAATTCCGGTTTAAAAGATCATCTTAAATCCTCAACCATCGGTTTGGTAAATTTCGCCGAAGATTTGCAGGATTTGCAAATGGAATTGATCCTTAATTTACTGAACCGTACAAATTCTGTATCCAGACAAAAATATGCAGACGATCCCGCTCTTCTTTTTGTTGAAATACAAAACGAAGATAACATCTACTTTGCAACGATGCAGCAGACTTTGGAAACCTGTCCAACATACCGTTCAATTCTCGCAAAGCGCTTCACGGACTGGCTTATGCGGAAATACGGCACACAGGAAAAGCTGATTTCTTCATGGGGATCTGAGAATTTTAATTTCGCTCGGGAATTCTCTAAAGACACCGCGCAATGGCATCTGCAGAAAAGAAATATCTGCCCGATAGCGAACCACGGGGTTTTCGATTATGAATACAAAAAAGCAGTTGATGCAAACTCAACCATGCCATTGTACCTTCTGGATATGCTATCCTTCCTGAATATTCAGCAGCAGAACTTTTACGATAAAGCTGTTACCATGATCCGCTCCACCGGTTATAAAGGAGCCATAGTTGCATCCTGCTGGCAGGCTGGGAGTGGTGTAAGCCATTTTTACAATTTGTACAACGATTTCAAAACTGGTATTGTCGATCGGCACAATTATTCTGGTGGAGGAACCGGACATAGTCTTAAACCCGGTAAGGTAAATAATGAATCAATGCTAAAAGTCCCGGGTTCCGGATTGCTGAGCACCGGACTTCAGAAAGTTCAGGGTCGTCCTTTCGTTTTTTCAGAATGGATGAGTCTCACACCCAACGAATGGACCGCCGAAGCTGTACCTCTTATTGCCGCCTATGGTATGGGTTTACAAGGATGGGACGGCTCTTTCGCATTTGCTTCGAATAATATCAAGTTTTCCAATACTGTGCAGTCAGGTAATCATGGCGTTTATAACGTGGAATCTCCTTTACATCTTGGACTCTACCCAGCTATTGCCAATATGATTTACCGGAAGGATATACAGGAAGGAGACCTTCTTGGCACCAGAAATGTGAATATTGGAGCTCTTGAAAAAGGTGTAATTGGATTTGTAGAAGTATCAGATCAGTCGGGCGATCAGAAGAGTTTCCGCTCTACCATTCCTCAAGAAGTATTGGCAATTGGTAAATTTCCTGTTGCATTCACATCCACATTTATACCCACAAAAAGTCCCGAATTAACTCAATGGCTTGATACAATAAATCACATAATTAAAGCCAGTAACGGACAACTTGAATGGCATTATGGTGAAAAACCATGGTTTAGCATTAATACTCCGGGAACTATTGGTTTCGTGGGATTCCTACCGTCTTCACCGGTAATTATAGGGCCTGTAAATATTACTTCGAAAAATGAATTTGCTGTAATCCTTGTCAGCTGCATGAATCCTGAAGAAACCATTCAAACGGCAAAACAATTGGTGATAACTACTATTGCCAGGGCGAAAAATACAGGTATGGAATACAATGAGAATCATACAGAACTTCTTCAAGTCGGAAATGCACCATTATTGCTTGAACCAGTAAAACTCCATCTTACCATTGTCCGAAAAGGGAACCCTAATGTCACAATTCTTGATCACATGGGATATAAAACAACAAATTACCTAAAACCTAAAGATGAAGAGATGCTTCTGGATGGAGAAAAGACTCATTCGATTTATTACCTTTTGGAATACTAAACTTGCTTTGAAAAACCAATAATCATATTGAAATGAAACCTGAAAAAATATCAATGAAATCAAGGAACACCGGAATTCAAGTCATTTTCTTCCTGCTTTTTTGGAATGTAATTCCCTCATTTACTTATGCGCAAAGTTGTTCAGATGTCTACATCATTGCCGGCTCAAGTGTTTTTAACCCATTAAGCGAAGTGGTTATTTCCTGTAAAACTGAAGGCACTCTTATTGTCACAGATGGTAAAAACAAGGAGTATTTTAAAACAATTGCCGCTCCCCGTGTTTCGTTTATTGCCGGGGGAGCAACGGGAACGCATAAAATATCCTTAATCGACAAGAAAGGCAGACTGGCAGGAGTTGCCATCTTTACTTTGGAAACGAAAACAAGCATTGAAGATGGAGGAAAATATAAAGAGCTTTTTGACATCTTTTACAATGGGATGTTTGGTCCTGATAATCCTGAAATTGGTGAAATTATCCGAAATGGTGTAAGCTACAAATTCTTTGTCCCCTGGGATTTAGACAATAGTAATGTTATGAATGGCTCTCTCTATTTTTCACCAAATGGAAATGGATTAACTGATTTGTTGCGCGAGACACAACGTAAAGACGGAATGATCTGGAGTTTTGTCAGGGATGGCAGTGATTATTACTACTATGAGACAGCATACGATCCTATAAATTTTTTCATGAAAGAAAAAGAGAATTTTTTTGTACGTCAACCTGTCGATAATCATTCAGATTATTGCTATGTAAACATGTTCTATAAACACTGGAAGACAAGCGGAGATAATGAATGGATGAAAAAAACAATTGCGTCAGCAGCCTTGGCACTCGACTATTGCTACACAGATTCTATCCGCTGGTCGAAAAGATTTCAGTTATTAAAACGTCCCTATTGCATCGATTCCTGGGATTTTCAGGTAGATGACGAATACACTCCCGCAGCTCCAATAAGTCCAACAATGGTAGTAGTTCCCGGGAAAACTAAATATGGCATTTTCTTTGGCGATAATACAGGCTACTTTGAAGCGTGTAATCAGCTTGCCGAAATGTATGAATCTATTAATGAAACGAAAAAAGCAACTGTTTACCGGAAACGGGGACAGGAGATTCTGGCAAACCTCACCAAACTAGCCTGGAATGGAAATTTCTTCACTCATTTTATCGACGAAGATCCAAATGTAAAGCGCAATCTGGGAGTTGATGAGAAGTCACAAATAGCCCAAAGTAATATGTATTCCATTAACCGAGGATTACCCCATGAAATGAACGTAGCCATAATAAAAACCTACCAACGTCTAAAAGAAAATCTGCCTGTTGGTTCTCCCGGTGAATGGTATTCCATCTATCCTCCATTTGAAAAGGGATTCAATTCCCACGACGAAAAATGGCAATATATGAACGGTGGTGTTGCGGGTCATGCCATTGGCGAGCTTGCCAGAGGAGCTTATGAAAACGGCTTTGAAGCTTATGGTTCAGATATTCTCAATCGCCTGCTGGATCTGGGCAAGAAATACGGAAACAAAATATGGTTTAGTTATTCGGGTTCGATTGCTCCTCCACCTCCCGCTCCAAAATACCGTACCATTGATCTTTCGAAATGGGCAAATATGGATTTGTGGGATAAAGGAAACGATGCTGCATTCACTTGGATGAATACCGGAAAAGCATCAGGTAACGACATGCGCGGAGTACCTGTTGGAGACCAGATGTTTCAGGGAATAAACTTCATGATTACAGACCCTGAAAAAAACCAAAGGAAATCAGTAATCGCCGTTTCAACAACACCCGGTTTTCCAAGTGATATTCAAGTACCAATTAACGATACCGCTGCAGCCATTTACCTCTTGCATTCCTCATCAGATAATATTCCCGGAAACGTATCCGGAGGAATTACTTTTGTATATTCTGATGGTAGCGAAGTATCAAAATATATATTCAAAGGAAAGGATATTACCAACTGGTGGTTTTCGGATTTGAAAAATGTAAGGGCAGGCGTCGCATGGTCTGGTCCAAATCCAAAAAGCACCAAAGTGGGTGTTTGCTGGACAGCTATCGACAATCCAAATCCAAATAAAACAATTAGTAAAATAAGATTTTCCGCAACCCTTGAAGGAGGAATTTATGCGGTCTTAGGGCTAACTCTTGCCGATCGCCCATTTTACATCCCTGTAAAAGGAGAATCGTTCGGAGGGCCAGACAACTGGGCCGCTGCAAACGGAATGGCTGCTTTGATGGAAGGTTTAGCCGGAGTTAAAAATACAAGTCTGGCTTTTGAAAATGTGAAACTTTCTCCAAGGTGGACCTCAGCCGGTGTTGATTCTGTAAGTGTTACAGCAAATCTTCCCTCTTCAAATGGCTACGTTTCCTATAATTACAGGTATAACAAAAAGTTGAATGAAATATCCATTATTGTAACCGGAAGTGGAAACGATGTAAATGCTCATATTTTGTTACCTGAAAATACATTGACTGTGCAATCGATAATGGCAAACAATAAACCCGTTGAATTTACAATTACAAAAATCGAAGATTCCCGGTATGCTGATTTTCATTTATCTTTAAATCAAATTCAAAACATTGTAATTAAAACTGGGATTTAACTTTAAGAAAATCATTTTATATGCATTCTTTAGTGACTTGGTGATTGGCTGGTGAAAACTTAAAATGTCTCAAAACTCTTTTCAATCAATGATTACAGCAAATAAAAAATCCATTTAAAAAAATCAAAACATGAAAACCATTCCTCTCCTTTTTATAGTGTTTTCAACTATATTTTTAACTTCTGGCAGTAAGCAGAAACACAAAGTTTTCAATAGGTTGGTCTGGTCGGATGAGTTTAATATTAATGGCCTACCCGATAGTTCAAAATGGAATTATGAAACTGGATTTGTCAGGAACAACGAAATGCAATACTATACCAAAAACATTGAAAACGCCCGCGTTGAAGATGGAAACCTGGTAATTGAAGCCCGTAGTGAATACAAGGTAATTGGAAACGACACGGTTCGTGTTAGTTCGGCAAGTTTAATAACAGCCGGGAAACAGGATTGGACTTACGGTCGCATTGAAGTGAAAGCAAAAATCCCCGTGTTTCTCGGATCATGGCCTGCAATCTGGATGTTGGGTTCAAATATTAACGAAGTTGACTGGCCTGCTTGCGGTGAAATTGATATGATGGAAAACGTTGGTTTTGAACCTGACTTCATGCATTTTAACATTCATACAAAGGATTACAACCACATGAAGAGAACAAATAAAGGCAGGAAACTAAGCACACCATCACCCCAAAACGATTATCATATCTATGCTCTGGAATGGTTCCCTGAAAAACTCGATTTCTATTTTGACGGAAAGAAAATATTCACTTTCAAGAACGAGGGAAAGGGAAACGATTTCTGGCCATACGATAAACCTCAATATTTAATTTTGAACCTTGCTGTTGGCGGTTCCTGGGGCGGGCAAAAAGGGGTTGACACGAACGCATTGCCTCAAAAGATGGTAGTCGATTATGTAAGAGTTTATCAATAGTTTCGGGTATTCCTATATTCAATATCAGCTTAAGAATAATCTGATAAACGAAAAGTTCAAGGAAGGAATTTGGACAAGGTAAATATGAAATCCCTCCCAAATAATAAAGCTGGCTTAAACTTATTAAAAGAATAATTAGATGAAATCAAAAAACCTCTTTATTGCTATAATCGGTGCAGTAATATTATGCCTGAATCCCGTTATCTTATTTTCACAAACTCTTGAAAAAGAGTCAATTATTGAAGAAAAACTGCTCTACCATCCAATTCATCTAAATTCAACCAACAATACCATTTTACCCTGGTATTCTTCTGACCTGGATGAAAACCTATCCCCTGAAAACTAACAAATGGGGACCTTTTTTTGAGGATATTCCGGGTTGGAGCGATACACAGATAAATGCTATAACCTTTGCACAGTTCATGATGAACCATCAGGAATATTTCCCAAACTGGATAGTTGATGTAAAAGGAATTTTTGACTGGGTGTTTAAAACCCTTGGGAATAGAGAATGGGAGAAATATGGTGTAATCGTGGTAAACGAGCAAACAGCCTATAAATCGCCGGGCAACAGTCACAGTTCCAGACAAGCATCTGCCGAGCTTCAGTATGCTGCGTTAACTGGCAAGCATGAAAAATATGAAAATGCAGTGTTCCAATTAAACTGGGCAACTTATATGGTCGATGATGATGGCAAAAACTGTTATCCACGCGATGAAGTCTGGTTAACTGATGGTTATGGTGATTACGTTCGTCATTATTTACGGGCAATGTCATTTTTCCCTGAATTAGCGCCATCCGGTCAAAATCATCTGTTGAGCACAAGCTCAGTCATTCAACTAATGGAATACCGAACCGGAATAAATAAATTTCTGGTCCCGGAAGTGCCTGTTGAAAAAGTAAAAAGCACCCTCGTCCACTACCGCACATATGATAAAAAATCGACAGAAACCTTTAGATTGATTGTAAAACCATCCGAAATATGGGTAAATAAAAAACCCATTTCAGAATCTTCAGGTAACCTGGCCGACAGCTGGGACTGGAAACCTCTTCAATCTGGGGGAATCCACACCATCAGGCATTCTGCCGGAAACGACGTAATCATATTAGGCAATTAAGTTTTAGAGGGATTTACAATAAAACCATGACTTTCCGCATTTCAAAAAATTGAATGTGTTAATATACCCGACATAAAAAACAAAATACTCAACCCCGGTGCTGAAGGCTTTTCCTAATTTTACAATAAACCTTAGTTAAATGAAAAAAATCCTGATTTCTGCTTTCATCCTTGGCCTTGTCTTTTATTCCTGCAAAAATGATCAATCGCAGGAAACCTTGGAATCTTTGAAGCAAGGTTTTGCTAATCCTCCTCTCGATGCACGCCCAAGGGCTCTGTGGGATTGGGTTGATGGCAATTTCGATCTTTCTGAGATTACTTATGAAATGGAAGAAGCAAAGCGCATGGGTTTAGGAGGATTCGATATCTGGGATGTCTGGAGTGTTGTAGATGAAGAAGATAAAATCACACCTGGGCCGGCATTTATGTCAGACTCATCACTTACAGGAATATGTTTTGCCATAAACGAAGCAGAACGTCTCGATTTTGACCTGGGTCTTATCATCTCTAGTGGCTGGAATGCAGGCGGAACGTGGACTCTGCCTGAAAACCAGACTATGGGTATTTTTCATTCAGACACTTTGGTTGAGGGATCCAAACCTATTTCAATTTCCCTTAAATTCCCGGAACTCCCCGGCTTAACAGACAAAAACAGTAAAGCCATAATCCATATTGGCAAAAATGGCCGGCCGGCATTTTACAAAACCATTGCGGTAATAGCTATTAAGGAAAATGGGGCTTCAATTTTGGTCCCCGGAAAGGATATCCTCGACCTTACAAAAGACTTTCCCGAAAACGAACTTCTTAAAACTGAACTCCCTGCCGGAAAATGGAATTTACAGTGGTTTGTCTGCACAAATACAGGCGAGCCAATGATCGCATCAACTCCCAATTCAAAAGGACCGATGATCGATCATTTTAACCCCGATGCAAGCACTGCTCACATAAATTTCTTCATTGAGAAACTGGAAAAGAAACTTGGCAAACCAATTGGAAAATCGGGTCTGAGTTATTTCTACACAGATAGTTACGAAGTTAAAGGCTGGCTTTGGACTCCAAAAATGACGGATGAATTTGCAAAACGAAAGGGATATAGCCTAATCCCCTATCTGCCTGCATTTTATGGGCAGATTGTGGCAGATTCAAATATTACTTCAAGATTTCTTTTCGATTACAATCAGGTACTCTCGGATCTGATTATCGAATCGCATTATAAAAAAACACGTGAAATATGCGAATCTCATGGAGTAGGGTTTGTTGCGGAAGCAGCCGGACCAGGAATGCCTATCCATAATTGTCCTTTTGAATCGCTTAGATCTTCTGGCGTGCTTTCATTTCCAAGAGGTGAATTCTGGCATTTACCTTCAAATTCAAAATACTGGACAGACATCAAGGAATCGCCTAAAAGTTCACACTACCTTAAAGATTTACAGGTTATAAAGGGAGTTGCCAGCGCTTCACATATCTACAATCAAAAATACGTAGAGGCTGAATCCTTTACAGGCACTCACTTATGGAATGAGGGTCCCGGTGATCTTAAGCCTACTCTTGACCGCGCTTTGTGCGAGGGTTTGAACCGGGTTATTTTCCATACATGGCCTCACACACCAAAAAATTCAGGTGTACCAGGCTGGGTCTATTCTTTCGGTACCATTATTAACGAAAACCGCATCTGGTGGCCAATGGCAAAACCTTTTATGGATTATATCGGTCGAAGCAGTTTTTTACTTCAACAAGGAACTTTCGCAGGTGACGTCCTTTTCTACTACGGAGATGCAGCACCCAATTTTGCTCCCCCGAAATCCTTTATCCCCGAACTTGGCTTTGGCTACGATTACGATTATATTAATTCTGACGTCCTTCTCAACAGGCTTAGCATAAATAAAGGAGAATTAACACTTCCGGAAGGACAGAAATATAAAATTCTTGTTTTGCCCGATTCACGCACAATAAACCCTGATATTCTTTCAAAAGTCTTAGAGCTTATAAAGCAAGGTGCTATCGTGGTTGGCCCAAAACCGGAAAAGAGCCATGGTTTGCTGAATTGGGAAGAGAATGACGCACATGTAAAAACTCTTGCTGAGAGCATCTGGGGAGCCAGTGATGAGAATCACATAACAAACAGGAAAGTCGGAAAAGGCCATGTTTACCAAGGAATCCCTTTAAGAGAGATATTATTGTCAAACGGAGTAGTTCCTGATTTTGATTTTTCAGGGGATGTCCCTGCTACAAACCTTGATTTCATTCACAGATCTGACAAAAATGTTCAGATTTACTTCGTGAGGAATACAAGTGATAAAAGTATTTCGGGAGAGGCCAAATTTCGCGCCAATGGAGAGAGAGTGGAAATCTGGAATCCTGAATCAGGCCAGATTACCCCGGTAACTTTGTGTAATTATGTAGATGGAATTACCGAAATTCCCATTGAACTAGAACCTCTTTCCTCAGCATTTTTTGTGATAAGCGGAAAGAAAAATACCAAAAACAATCAGAGCTGGGATCCAAAAACCTACAGATTTGAAACTCCCTCCTCTGAAAAACTTTTGTTCAAAAATAAATGGACCATCGACTTCCCAAATAAGTGGAAGGGACCGGGAAAGGTTGAAATCGATAGTATCAAATGGTGGAATGAGTTTCCTGAAGATAATATCAGATTTTTTAGTGGAATTGCCATTTATGAGAATGATTTTTTAGTGGAAGAAGTTAGTGGAAATAAATCCTATCATATTGAGCTTAGGAATCTATCTGAAGTTGCGGAAATATTTATCAATGAAAAATATGCAGGAACCATTTGGCATTCCCCTTTCCATCTGGATATCACAAAAAATATAATCCCCGGTAATAATCATATTGCAATAAAAGTTGCAAATACATGGGCAAACAGACTTTGTGGAGATGCCCGGTTACCGGTAAGTGAGCGCATTACAAATACCAATGTTGTGAGGTTGCCTAATGCGTGGTCATTTCCGATGAAAGATATTCCAACAAAAGAATACCCGCTAATTAATAGTGGTATTTCAGGGGAAATTGCCTTGAAAAAGTATGATGCAATCCAAAATTAAGAGATTAAAAATAAACATAGAAACCGTTGCACAAAAAGTATTTTTATTACCTTGGTTGAATTCTTGCAAAAAAAAAATGCAACAAGTATTTCCTCAAATACGAATTATTAAAAACTACCAACTATGAATTCAAATCGCAGAAGTTTTCTCAAAAAATCGGCCGTATCATTAGCCGGATTAAGCGCAATATCGGTTCTTCCTTCCTCTGTTTGGGGAGCAACTGTATCCCCAGGTGAAAAAATTAATGTTGCCCTTATCGGATGTCATAGTATGGGATTTGGCGTTTTAAAACAAGCTTTAAGTTTCAGCGATACAAACTGCGTTGCCCTTTGTGATGTGGATGAAACCGTACTAAACGAGAAAGCTGCTGAAATTGAAAAGACTTTCAACCAAAAACCCAAGTTATATAAGGACTTCAGAAAACTGCTTGAGCAAAAAGATATCGATGCAGTTTTCATTGGTACACCTGATCACTGGCATTGTCTAATGACCGTTTATGCCCTTCAGGCTGGCAAGGATGTATATGTTGAAAAGCCGATGGCCAACAGTATTGAAGAGTGCAACATAATGGTTAGGGCTTCTAAACGCTATAACCAGATCGTTCAGGTTGGTCAGCAGCAACGTTCTGGCTTTATTTTCAATCAGGCAATGGATTTCGTGAAAACAGGGAAAATCGGAAACCTTCGAAAAATAAATGCATGGGCAAATTTTGCCTATGGCGTTGGACCTGAAATTGTTGCCGACAGCCCTGTTCCAACTGGAGTAGATTATGATATGTGGCTAGGTCCGGCTCCACTCAGACCATTTAACCAGAACAGATTTCATGGCTCCTGGAGGCATTGGTGGGATTATGGCGGGGGCATGGCATCAGACTGGGGGGTGCATCTTCTGGATGTAACCTTATGGACAAATGATGATACTAGCGCCCCTGAAAAAACATTGGTGTATGCCGGAAATACATTCCACGAAAAACGCGCCAGAGAAACATTCGACAGCATGAATATCTGTTTCCCAAAAAAGAATCTTGCTATAAATTACGATTTGACAGCCGGACTCCAGCGTGGCCCCTGGGATATGCTTTATGGAATTGCTTTTGTAGGTGATGACGGGACCATGGTAGTAGATCGTTCTAAACTTACCGTTTATCCTGAATGGGACAACAAACTGAAAAAATTTGTTGGTGAGGAATACAAATACACCGAAGGAAAAGAATCGCATAACGAACATGTCCGTAATTTTCTCGACTCGATAAAATCAAGAAAAACACCTGCTTGTCCGCCCGAGATAGGCCGCGCAGCAGCAATGCACATGCATATAGCAAACATTGCGGGTCGTGTTGATGAGCCGGTTTTGATCTGGGATGATGCAAATAACCGATTTACAAACTCTGAAGCTGCCAACAGGCTTATTGCCCCAGAATATCGAAAGCCGTGGGTGTTGCCTACTATTTAATTAAGATTATTTCCATAAAAAAGAACACCATCTAAACCTCAGCTAATGGTAATACTTTTGATCGTTTTGGAAAGCAGGTTTCCTTTCACTTTGCCCCTCCCCAACCTCCCGAGTTCGGGACAGGCTCTCCCCCAAGTTGGAGGGGCAGTCTGCCGTTTATGCCAAATTATTTGATTATGAATGATTTATATTTTCATTCCTGTCACATAAAAAATAAACAATTAAAAGTTTTAACTTATATGAACTTTAGTCCACTTTTTAAAAAATTAACTTTATGTCAATTCGGCTCAATCTTTGCCAAAGACAAGCCCCTCTCTCTTGGGGGAAGGGTTGGGCTGGGGCAATGAATTGCAGAATAAATAATTGTTTTTCATTGATTTCAACCTCCAACTAATTTAAATTAACTTAAAAATCTTACCATGCTTACACGTCGCAATTTTATTAAGTCATCCGCACTCACAACTGCAGGATTATTGTTACTTCAGCATAATTCATTTGCCTCTGCAGGGAATAAGCTGAATATCGGATATATCAGTGGTATCATTGGAAATGAGCTGAAAGGCGATTGGAAAGATGTCCTTAAAAAGACAGTTGATTTTGGTTTTACTGAAATTGAACTGGGAAAATATCTTGGGGATTCTGCATCCGATTTTCTTAAATATTGCGGTCAGATAGGCATCACTCCAGTTGCGGGCGGAGTGCCCTTTGCCAACAATCCGGAAGAATTGAAGAAAAAACTTGAGGACCTGTCTGCATTGGGAATAAAATACGCAGTAGTTTATTGGCCTTGGAATGGTGGAGGCCCCTTCATGCTTGAAGATTGTAAAAAAAGCGCAGGTATTTTAAATTCCATGGGCGAAGTTTGCAAATCTCAGGGAATGGAACTCTGCTGGCATAATCATGATAAGGAATTTGCAACCATGGAGGAAGGTACTCCTTTCGAATTCCTGATGAATAACACCGATAAGGATCTGGTAAAATGCGAACTCGATGTGTTCTGGGTACAAAAAGGTGGAGCCAATCCTCTCGAAATTCTTAAAAAATATGAAGGCCGTTTCAGAATTCTACACTTAAAAGACATGACTGGAGACGATCGTCGGACATTCGAATGTGTGGGAAGCGGAATAATCGATTTCCTGGCAATTTTGAAAGAAGCACAGAAACAGGGAATCAAACATTTTATGCTCGAGTATGATAATGTTGTAGATGGAATGACTTGTCTTAAAACAAGCGGTCAATATCTAAAATCATTAACTCTTTAATTACTTTTCATGAACCGTAGGGAACTTTTTAAAACTGCCGGACTTGCAGGTGCGGCAGCCTTTTTACCTTCATTTAGTCTTTCTTCTTCTATTCCGGGGGATAGTAATTTTCGTTTCTGTCTGAACACTAGCACAATCAAAGGTCAATCACAAGGCCTCTTGGAAAATATTGAAATTGCTTCGAAAGCCGGATATGACGGTATCGAACTCTGGGTCGAAGATGTGAGAAATTATAAAGCCAAAGGGAATTCACTCTCCGATTTAAAAAAATATATCACCGATTATGGTATCCGGGTTGAAAATGCAATTGGTTTTGCTTCTTGTTTTGTTAACGACAACGAACAAAGAAAGGCTGCTATGATTTCAATGCAGTCGGATATGGAACTCATGGCTGAAATAGGATGCACAAGGATAGCAGCTCCCCCGGCAGGACTGAAAAAAGAAGCCATGCCCGATTTAAATACCTATGGTGAAAGATATAGGCAAGTCATTGATCTGGGTCGAAAAACCGGCGTTATGCCGCAACTCGAATTCTGGGGAGCCTCGGAAACCCTTTGCCAGTTTGGACAGGCGTTGATGGTCGCTTCTTCAGCAAATGACGCTGAGGTCAGAATTCTGGCAGACGCATACCACATGTTCAGGGGCAATTCTGGTTTCGAGGGACTAAAAATGGTGAGCGGAAATCTTATCGAAATTTTCCATGTAAATGATTATCCCGGAAGTATTGAGCGCGAAAAACTAACCGATGCTGATCGGGTTTTTCCGGGAGATGGAATTGCTCCTCTAAAACAGATTTTTTCTGACTTGAAAAAGATGGGTGGCACAAAAGTTCTTTCTTTGGAATTATTTAATACCGCTTATTGGAAACTAGACCCATTTGAAGTTGCAAGTGAGGGATTAAAAAAAATGAAGGCATTGGTAAGTGGATAGCCTAAAATGCTTATTGAGTTCCTTTGAACTCAAACCCCTTTGCACGGAGTCGCTAAGTCGATGCCTAAAGCAGCAAAATTATCTTTTGTACCTAGGATAATAGATACATATCACCAATATCCGCCCCTATATTTAACCCAAGAATATATTCATAGGTAACAGGTTTGAATAGCTAATTTTACTTAAAAATGCAGACGTTTTTAAATAGAACTTATAAGCCTCTACAAAAAACATCCCGAAATTACTCCTTCTAAATTTCAAACTCAAATTTACGACCCGAAAGCGATCAAACTAATTATTCATTTTGAATTTTGGATTTCTCTGGTATTTAATGCCGCGAATTGGCTAAATTTTAATAACCGTGGGTATATTGAGCGTTGCATTATAAGAGCCCCGAACCGAGTTTACGAGATCGCCGAAGGCAACGGGTTAACCAGGATTTATTATAACTATGTCAAGCTTATATCACATAATCTTCGGGACAAAGGAAGGTAAATCTACTATGTCACAAGAACATATATAAAATCTTTATGGGTATACCAGGAATAATTTAACTTAAAATTGGGGCTTCCTCAAAAAATTCTATGTCGAATTGCAAGTACGAATATACCAGGGATTTAAAGGTCGAACAGGAATTTGTAATGACGATTATCAACTATCTTTATTGCCAGAATATTTTTGAACAAACTCCAGAGAATTAAGGTGCCTGTAATAAAAAAAATAAAAAAAATAAAAAAGTCCATAAATTTTAACTTTATTTGCAGCCTTAATTCGGCTCGTAGCTCAGCTGGTAGAGCACGTGACTCTTAATCATGGGGTCGAGGGTTCGATCCCCTCCGAGCCGACCAGCTAACTTCCTGATTTTGTTGAAAATTCCGTTCTAAAATTCTTGATTAAACCTGGCGAGTGATTTCCGAAAGCAAAGACGAGTTTTCGGAAATCCAAGGGTTTGACTGAACAAATTCTCTCTCCCAAAGTTATAAATTCTGAAAAACGCACAATAAATCAAAGTATAGAAATCCCAAAAAACAAAGTATGAGAAATCTTATTTTCCTTTTTTTGATCGCCTCCTTTTCTTTTGCCAGCGGACAAAGTTTACCCGAAGGCGTTACTTTGGTTACTCAGGCCTGCACTCAGACACAAGGTCTGTTTAGTCACAATTTTTACAGATACAATGAAGTTATTGCCATCATTGAGCCAACTGGTTGCAATTATGGATATTTCGAAGAAGAAAATCCTGTAATATCCTACAATGCAGATTTTTATATGGCTTATAAAAAAGATACTTTTGCCACTGAAAGTGAAGCAATTGCATGGCTAACAAAAGCAATATCAGACTATTATAAACCAGTAGTAATCGACAAATGGCAAACACTCGAATCCTCAATCCCAAAGCTAAGCCTTGAATATCCTGCAAACTGGACATTCAGACCCGACAACACCGACTCATTTTTTGGTAGCAAAAGCGCCAAAAACAACAAAATCACTATTATGGTGCCAACACCCGGTGGCCCATCTGAAATATTTCTGATTGTAAGAACTCCAAATACTGAGAAACTCAGTACAGCTAAGGTCATGGATTGGACCGCAATGTGGATAAGAGATTTGAATTTTAAAACCAATCCGGCTAAGGATATTATTATCGGTGGAAAAACATTCAAAACCGTGAGTAATACCTTCATGTCCCAAATGGTTCAGCATCACTACTGGTATGCTGATGATCAGGAAATAATCTACATAAACTACAACATGCTGAAAGAGGAGCAAGTTTGGTATCCTGCTGTTTTGGAAAGTATTCTGAAAAGTTTAAAATGGTAAACCTTTAGAAATCCAATTTTTTCCTTTTTCACTTCGGCAAGCTCAACGTAAACCTTTTTCCTTTTTAATTTTTAATTTTTGTCTTTTTGTGTTGAAGCCACTGCTGACCTTTATAACATAGATAAGCAGAACCTCCCCCTATTATTGCACCCATTAATACATCACTTGGGTAATGTACTCCTAAATGCATTCTTGAGTACCCAACTGCTCCTGCATATGCGTAGGAAGGAATACTTACATACCATTTCGGATATGCCAGACTCACTGAAGTTGCAAACGCAAATGCATCAGAAGCATGTCCGGATGGAAACGATGGACTTCCAGCCTCTGTAACATGCTCAATATAAGGATATGTGACAAATGGTCTTGTTCGGTTTATACTGTGTTTTAAAACTGTGGTTATTATTGCACCCGTTATAACAGACGCCCCAATACATAAAGCTTTTTGCCTCATGATCGAATCCTTTATTATACAACCAAACCCCAGCAATAAAACAGGGGTACACATTGATACCGGTGTTACAGAATTGCTAATAAACCTGAAAGTCCCATCCATCTGCCGGTAACGGTTAAGATTAATGTCCTTCAAAATATTGATGTCAGGGTTTTGTGAATAAATTGAGATAAAAGGGAAAAGCAACAGTAAAAATAGAATTTTCTTCATGGGATAAGGATTCTTTGATCGAAATTAAATTATCTAAAGTAAACAAGATAATTTTTTAAAAAACAACGAAGTATTGTATATTTTCATTTTTTTTTCTGACATTGTCTTATGTGTTTTCACTGAACCAGAGGATATTAATCGACAGATTAAAAACTTTAAAACCATAAAATCCCGAACAGACGATTATTATTCTCAACTTTGGAATGATAATAACGCAAGAAAACTGAAAAAATGAATATCCACTTCATAGCCATTGGCGGCGCGGTAATGCACAATCTGGCCATCGCCCTATATAAAAAAACTTATACAATAACAGGATCTGATGATGAGATTTTTGAACCCTCACTCTCCCGGTTGGATAAATATGGCCTTTTACCCGAAAAATGGGGATGGGACCCCGATCGCATCTCCCATGAAATCGATGCAATTATACTCGGAATGCATGCAAGGAAAGATAATCCGGAACTTATCCGAGCCAGAGAATTGAACCTTAAGATTTATTCTTTCCCCGAATACCTCTACGAACAAACGAAAAACAAAACCAGAGTGGTGCTCGCCGGAAGTCATGGGAAAACAACACTTACTTCCATGATCATGCATGCTTTGCGGGAAAACGGTTTTCAGTTTGATTATATGGTTGGTTCTGTTTTAGAGGGATTCGATACCATGGTGGAACTAAATGATGCGAACAAAATAGCCATCTTCGAAGGTGATGAATACCTGACTTCCCCAATTGATCTGCGTCCGAAGTTTCATCTTTATAAACCAAATATCAGTCTTATTACAGGGATAGCCTGGGATCATGTTAATGTTTTCCCAAGCTTCGAAAATTACCTTAGTCAGTTTGAGATTTTTGCATCCATGACCTCCGATTCACTGGTTTATTTCGGGGGAGACGTTTATGCCACAGAAATAGCTGAAAAAAATAAAAATAGAATTGCTACAATTCCTTATTCTGAGCTAATTTCCTGCGTCACAGATAATCTTTCATTGGTGGTTCATGAAACGACAGCGGTAAGTCTGAGTATTTTCGGCAGACACAACATGCAGAATCTTGCCGGTGCCATGCAGGTTTGTAAAATGCTTGGTTTGAAAGATGCTGATTTTTTAACATCAATGTCTACTTTCAGGGGAGCGGCGCGAAGACAGGAGCTTCTGGCAAAGAACGGAAACCGTATGGTATACCTTGACTTTGCTCATGCCCCTTCAAAAGTTATAGCAACGGTTCAGGCATTCAGGGAACAATATCAAGGAAAGAAATTGATTGCATGTCTCGAACTGCACACATTCAGCAGTCTGAGTGCTGAGTTTCTGCCACAGTACAAAGGCAGCATGGATCAGGCTGATACCGCGATAGTCTTTTACGACCCTGAAGTAGTAAAACATAAAAAGCTACCCGCTTTTCCACCTGAACTTGTAAAACAATCATTTGGTCGCGAAGACCTTATTGTGCTTCAGAAATCCGGTGATGTTGAACAAATCCTCTTAAATTCAACAGCAGAAAACAGCATTTTTCTTATTATGACATCTGGAAATTTTTCAGGACTTGATCTAAGAAAACTTGCAGGAAGATTGATACAATAAGGCTTTAGAAGTTGATTTTCGGCGTTAAAATCAGGGATTTTGACGGAAATTTCTATTTTCTTTCAAAAACTTTTGCAGAAACAAAATCAAAAATTATCTTTGCAGTCCCAAATTATAAGGAATTAAATTTGGCCCGTTCGTCTAGGGGTTAGGACGTCAGGTTTTCATCCTGGTAACAGGGGTTCGATTCCCCTACGGGCTACTAAATATCTTCACGATACATCATTAATTTCAAAAGCTCTCATTCGAGGGCTTTTGTTTTTATATCAATTCTGTGTTGCGCTAAAATTAAATTTGCTTTCAAAACCAACCCTTAAAATTATATCTTTACGGTTAAACTTTTTCAAGATTGGTTTAAATATTTATACCTCAATTAATCAAAAAAGAAAAATGATGAACTCCAAAGAAAAACTTCAGGCAAGCTTAAATCATAAAGCATTTGATGGCGTAACTGTTGATTTTGGCTCAACTCCTGTTACTGGAATACATGTTTTAGCAATTGAAGGTTTACGTCATTATTACGGACTCGAAAAAAGACCGATTAAAGTTAGTGAACCGTATCAAATGCTTGGGGAAATTGATCCTGACCTTGCTGAAATTCTCGGACTTGATGTTCTTGGCATTACTCCCCGGAAAAACATGTTTGGTATTGAAAACAATAACTGGAAAGAGTTTAAAACCTTTTGGGGTCAGGAAGTCCTTGTTCCCGGTAATTTTAATACAAAGATTAATGAAAATGGTGATTTGCTGATATTTCCTGAAGGCGACCAATTGGTTGGCCCTTCTGCAAAAATGCCAAAATCAAGTTTCTTCTTCGATGCACTAGATCGTCATCAACCTTATGATGAGATGAACCCAAATATTGAAGATAATCTAGAAGAGTTTAGCCTATTTTCTGAGGAAGATACTGCCTATTGGAAAAGTAAAGCCAGTGAAATCAAAAACAGTAATAAAGGCGTCATTTTAAATCCCGGAGGTACGGCATTAGGTGATATTGCACTGGTTCCTGGCACATGGATGAAGAATCCCAAAGGAATCCGGGATATCAGCGACTGGTACATGAGCACTCTTATGCGAATGGATTTTGTTCAGGAAATTTTTGACAAACAATCTGATATTGCAATAAAAAACCTCGAAACTCTTTATGGAATTATTGGCAATTCCATTGATGCTATTTTTATCTGCGGAACGGATTTTGGGACACAGAATTCTCAGTTTTGCTCTCCCGAAATCTTCTCTGAGCTGTATATGCCATACTACAAAAAAATGAATAATTGGATCCATTCCCACACTACCTGGAAAACATTCAAACATTCTTGTGGTGCCATTCTTCCGCTTATTCCAGTCTTTATTGAGGCTGGTTTTGACATCATTAATCCAGTTCAGATTAATGCAACTGATATGGATTCCAACGTTCTCAAATCTGAATTTGGCGACAAAATCACTTTTTGGGGTGGTGGTGTTGACACTCAAAAAGTCCTAAGTTTTGGCACTTCTGCAGAAGTGGAAAAACAAGTATTACAACAATGCGAAATCCTAGGGAAAGACGGAGGCTTTGTATTTAATACTGTCCATAATATTCAGGCAAATGTGCCCATCGAAAACCTAGTTGCAATGATCAATGCACTCAGAAAATTTAGAGCTTGACAGATTGGAACCTGTCAGGTCTTATACCTGACAGGTTTATATTATGGAATCGATGACTGGGCGCCCATCCTGGTGACAGTTAGTACTGATGTTGTGTTGCTCAAATTACCTCCACTTATTGTGAAGTATTAATTCCTTTCCCTCGAATTCAAATACATAAATCTACATATGTTGGTAAATATGTCTTACCATATCCTCAATTGAAATAAATTCCTTAAACTTGTATTCTGCAAAAACGCCTCGAGCCCTGTTTTCTAAAGTTTAGTCA
>Ga0105048_10003266_pt1 | contig 26553 bp, 22 predicted proteins | sample MAT05_FD_78382 | JGI IMG/M metagenome (GOLD analysis project Ga0105048, IMG submission 78382) | Freshwater microbial communities from Lake Fryxell liftoff mats and glacier meltwater in Antarctica - MAT-05 | ecosystem: Environmental > Aquatic > Freshwater > Ice > Liftoff microbial mat | place...
TTGTTTTTGCCCACCTGCTCTTGCAATCGGCTGCTGCTATTGATGTCAACCGCGTCAATTTTTAAAATCACATCGCCCTTTTTAATGCCCGCTTTTTCCGCTGCACCGCCCGCTATCACCTCTGCAACAAAAACACCTTTTAAATCTGTAAGGTTCTTTTCATCGGCAAGTTGTTGGTTAATTTCTTGAATGGATACACCCAACAAGCCACGCTGTACTTTTCCATATTTCATCAAATCATTGACGACCTTACGCACCAAATTAACTGGCACTGCAAACGCATATCCGGCATAAGAGCCAGTTTCTGAAGCTATGGCCGTATTTATTCCTATCAACTCGCCAGCGGTATTAACCAAAGCACCGCCAGAATTGCCTGGATTGATAGCCGCATCGGTTTGAATGAAATTTTCGATGGCGTATTTATTTCCTTTTCCACGTATTAAATCAATATTCCTTCCCACGGCGCTTACTATACCCATAGTTACAGTGCTGTTCAGGTTAAAAGGATTGCCAACAGCTACAACCCAATTGCCCACTTTTATTGCGTCACTATTGCCTAGTTTTAAAAATGGAAGGTTCGTTTCATTTATTCTAATGACAGCAATATCTGTATTTTTGTCAGTGCCTACAACTTCTGCCATATAGGTCCTTTTGTCATTTAATACCACTTCAATTTTAGTTGCCCCTTCAACCACGTGGTTGTTGGTGACAATAAATCCATCGTCGCTTAAAATTACACCAGATCCACTTGCTTGCTGAGGGCCTTGGTTGGGCATGCGAAAATTGGGATTGTTAAAAAACTCAAAAGGGTCTACCGGAGCATCCCCATTCCTACGTCCATTTTCTTGCTGAGTGGCGCTGCCAATGGTAGTTCTGATATGCACTACTGCCGGAGTAGAAATTTCTGCAACACCGCTAAAATCGAAAGCAGGTTCCGATTTCAGACTGGCATACCTGGCAAGTTGTGCAGAAGAGCCTTGTTTGCCTTCTATAGAAAAAGAAGATTTTTTTACCAACAACGCATAACCACCCAAAGACACAGCCCCGCCTACAAAACCGGCAAGCAATAGGCTTGTAAATTTGCTTTTAAACCCTATGTTTTCCATATATTTTATCAAAGTATTCAAATTTTGTTCCGAAAATACAACGGAAAAACACCAATTAGCATTTATTTTGTAGCGAATGCATTTACCTTTTCGATTAAAAGGTAATAAATGTCCGTGAAATGTCTGGAACTGAAACCGACGCTGAACAGTTACTTCTCCAACGATTGCAAAAAGGCGATCAAGAAGTTTTGGTGGAACTCTACCGTGCCAACTTTGCTATGGTTAAAAACCATGTGGCAAAAAACAATGGCGTGGTGGAAGATGCCGAAGACTTGTTGCAAGATGCATTGGTTGTATTGTGGCAAAATTGCCGCAAACCGGGATTTGAACTTACCAGTAAGATCAGCACCTACATTATGGCAATATGTAAAAATTTATGGTTAAAACAATTAAGCAAATCAGGAAGAATGATGGGTGAGGAATTGATAAAACCACAAATGCATAGTGAAAATCCGCAGGAGGGAAAAGATATGGATATGAAAAAGATTCATGCTGCCCTAAATGAGTTGGGAGACACTTGCAAAAACATATTGGTAATGTTTTATTTCGATGGCTTTGACATGGATGCTATTGCAAAGGCTATGGGTTTCAACAACTCTGATACGGCCAAAGCAAAAAAGTACCAATGTTTTAAAAAGCTGGAAGAGATTGTAAAAAAACGGTACCAGATGTCAGACTTTTTGCGTTAAAAAAAAAGATATTTATGGACGCATTTGATCCTCAAAACGAAAAAATTGACCGCTATTTGCGGGGAGAATTGCATGGCAAAGAGCTAGATGCATTTCTACAAAACTTAACTACCGATCCTTCTTTGAAAAAAGAAATGGAATTCCGCGAATTGCTGGTGCGAGGCATTCAAGATCATGGAAACATTCAATTGAAGAATTATCTAAAACAGAAAACCACACAGAAACGTGGCCTTTTTATTGGTTATAAGAGCTGGCACTATGCCGCTGCCGCAGTTGGGCTTGTTTTGGTAGGTTCTATTGTTGTTTTACTCAATATGAAACAGAGCAACCAAGTGTCGAATACGGTGGCCAAAGAAACTACGATTTCTCAAACACCGCCCCAAAATGGCATACCAAAAGCTCCAGAAACACCCGATTTGGGGCAACCTGTTGCAGAAAAATCTATGGGAAGCGCAGATAAAGGTGCAACCATTGAAAATGCCAAGCCTGAAGTTTCTGCGGCTGAAAATGCTGGTGGTTTGGCCATTGTGGAATTAGATAAGGACAACATAATTACGGTAGCTTCCAACATTCAGGTCATTCCAATTAGGATAGAATCGCCCATTGAAAAAGTCACTACCATGTCAAACCGCCCACCCTCTGCCCCTATTGGCGCTGTAAAAAGAAAAACCGGAAATGAGCCAGATAGTACTTACGATGCAGAGAAGGGAGACCTAGCCAAAGACCAAATTGACGGTCAAAACAACGGAAAGTTTAAACTTAATTTTTACAGCAGCAAAGACGCAGCGCCCCAAATTGCAGCTACTAAAAAAGATGCATTGAATACAGAAATCTTGGTTTTCAATTTGCCGTATGACAATCCCTTGTTGCTTACCTATAAAAGTAAAATGTACTTGAAAACTGGCACAAAATATTATGAAATAGATTTGGATCACAATGGCAAACAGAAAGCTACACCCGTGACAGATTTGCTATTATTAAAGGCCCTCGATCATTGATACGGTATGGATTTTTTTAAATACCAAGGAACAGGAAACGATTTTATTCTTATTGATATAAGAGGGCAAGCGATTCCCGACTTGAATATTCAGCAACTTTGCCATCGTAGGTTTGGCATTGGCGCGGATGGGTTAATGTTTTTACAAGACAAGCTTGGTTACGATTTTGAAATGATCTATTACAATAGCGACGGCAATCCAAGCAGTATGTGCGGCAATGGGGGAAGGTGCATTGTAAAATTTGCCCACACTCTAGGAATTGGAAAATACAACCATTTGCACTTTTTAGCCATTGATGGCCCGCATGAAGCGCAAGTTTCTGGGGATTCTGTTGCACTGGGCATGAAAGATGTCGCTGAATATGAAACACGAACTGAAGGTGTTTTTATTTTGAATACCGGATCCCCACATTTTGTTAAATTTATCGAAACGGAACCTGCGGATTTTGACCTACTTGCCTATGCAAAATCTATACGTTATGGATCAGAGTTCAACGCTGAAGGGATCAATGTGAATATAGTTCAAATTGTGGATGAAAATACCCTTAAAATGCGGACTTACGAAAGGGGCGTTGAAGATGAAACATACAGTTGCGGCACGGGTGTTACCGCAGCGGCACTTGCATACCAATTGAAAACAAATTTAGCAAAAAAAGAAGTACTCGTTTTTACAATGGGTGGTGATCTTCAGGTTTTTTCGAACAAATCGAATTCTGGTTTTAAGGGTGTTACTCTTGACGGGCCAGCCACATTTGTTTACAAAGGTCGCTTTTAATAGAATAAGGCTATCCAACACTGTTAGATAGCCTTATTTAAAAATCAATTTCTTTTATTTACTTACAGAAAACTTTATGGAATTTGTTTTACCGTTTGAGGTAACCCTGGCAAAATAATAACCATTGGTAAGTTTTGCTACGGAAACAGGAACCGCGTTGCTGCCAGTTTGCCCCTGAATGTTTAACGTTTGATAAAGTCTACCATCCATTCCGAAAATTTCAACCACAGCTGCTGCAGTTTTAACCAGGTCAAAACCAATATTTACAAAGCTATTTGCAGGGTTTGGATATGCATTCAATTTGATTTGGTCTTTAACCACTTTGTCGGTTTTGGTAACCAAAGAAAGGGAACGGAAAAAGCCTCTACCATGCGTACCTAGGTAGATAGACATACCTTCCCATGGTTTAAATTCATAACCGCGAATTTCATATACTGGGACACGAGCCATTCCGTTGTTGGCCTCAACCCAATTTACCCCGCCATTTGTAGTTTCCCAAATACCCAAGTCAGTTCCAGCTAACATATGCAGGGGATTATCTATATCTATAAGTGCATCATAAACTGGCGATTGTGGCAAATCTCCGGTAATGTTTTTCCAAGTGGGTGTAGGTGCCAAGGCATTTGTGGTTTCGTATAAAAATGTTGTGTTGCCGTAACCACCTAGCGTAATAACAACGTGGTTATCATTGGCTTGGTCTATATGTACTGACACTATAGCCCTGCCTGCTGCGGCTGCGGGGGTAATGTTTGTTTTGGTAATGGGTGATGGAATATCGGTAGCAGTGGGGTAAACCGTGATGCTAAAATTGGCCGATTGAAGGTTGTCAACTCTCCACAGGGAAGCGTCTGTAGTTTTGCTCACAAACAAATGGTCTCCGTCTTTGGTTGCATCCATTTCAGAAATGCGGCCGTTGCCCATGCCTGTGGTAATTCTAAACCAATTTACAGGATTTGCAAAATTGGTAGGGTTGATAGCCACCCAAATATCCGACTGTCTTGCATAAAACAACATAGAAGCAGAGTCTGAAGCCCTTTCCCAAAGGTTAAATACGGTAAAAAAATCTGATTGTGGGGTTGGGTCACGATCTGCATCTTTATCCTTTATTCTTTTATCCCAAAAACTAGAAACAGATTGTCCTAAGTTTCCAGAACGGCGAATGGCTCCATTTTGAGAAGAGACAAACAATGTGCTCGAAAATATTTTGCTGAATTCACAATCAAATCCATCTCCACCATTTACTAAAATTGTATTTTTTGTCAATTGTCCATTTTGGGCATTGCCATTAAAATTCATCAATTGGCATCCATTGTCTTGGGAACCACCTAACATGTATCCAAGCGAATTTGCACAAACTGTATACAATTGTAGCGTGATTAAACCGCGGCTTTGGCGGGTCCAGGCGTTTCTGTCTCTGCTAAAGGATAAGCCACCATCCGTTCCCACAATCATCAATTCAGGAGAAACCCTAGTATCAAATTGTATGATGTGTTTATCTGCATGCACATATTGCGAATTCCATGCTACGTCTGCTTCACTGGCAATCTCTCTATATCCGTCAATGTTGTCCCATGTGGCCAAAACCACACCACCCATATAGATCCTGTTTTTATTGTTTGGATCCACAGCTATTACATTGTCATACCAACCTTGGCTATTGTTACCAAATGGATCTGTAACAGTGCCAGAATTGATTATTTTTTCCCAGCTTTGTCCACCGTTGGATGTGCGGTAAACCCCTGTTAATTTTCCACCAGAAGATGCCATTGCATAGGCGGTGTTGTCATCCTGAGGTGAGATTGCGAGTGTAGTTCTACCGCCAGATGGAGGGAAACCATTTCCCGAGTTGTTCACCGCAGTATTGATGATGGATCCCGCTGCATCCGATTTAAAAATAGTGCCCGAACCGTTAGCGGCCCATAAAATGCCTGCTTTGTCTATGGCAAGTTCTTTAAATGCACCCCCTTTTAAGGATGTAAAAGTAGTGCCGTTGGTAGAAGCAAATACGCCATTTTCGGTAGCTACAAATACTTTATTCACCGTAGGATGCGCAACCATAGAATTGCAAGCATCGAATTGGCCATTTTTTGTGCTATTTATTAAAGTAAACTTTGTGCCTCTAGAATCGGTGCTTTTATAAACTCCGCTTCCTGGGAACATACCATTGAACTTTATACCGCTTGCTGCTTGAATTCCACCTTCGCCAGAACCGTAGTAAATAGTTCCATCGATGGTTTGTGCTATGCAATTTACATTCAGGTCTTCTTGATGGTCATTCACAGGGTTCCATGACTGGCCAGAGGTGTTTGACCGCCAAAGCCCGCCACTCACACCCGATGCAAACATCAAGTTTAAGCTGTCTTTGTGCAACAAAAAGGCACGAATCCGTCCCCCTTGATTGTCGGGTCCCATATTTTCCCAAAGCAAATTAGAGGCCCTGCGATTCAAACTCAATTTATCCGCTTGGTCAATTGCAGCTTGAACCCATGCTGGATCCAAAGTTTGGGTTTTTTCATTCAAGCGCAAACTATACTTGGCTTCCATGCCGCCTAAAATGCTTTGTGCTCCATTTTCCTCTTCCCACTCCGATTCAACTTCTTCAGTTATACCAACGGGCTTTTTGCCAAAACCGCTGTTCTTGTTGATGAATCCAATGCCGCCCACAAGGGTGGCGGTTGTAGCCAGAAGTATAATGCTCTTCAATCTCATAGTCCTATTCTTTGTACTTGTTCGGGCAAATTTAATGCAAGTTTTGTTGAGTTATATACTTTCAATGTCAAAAAATCATAAATTGGGGTTAAACAAGTCATTTCACTGTAAAAAAGTCAGCGTGTAGGTTGATTCATGCCTTTTTGTCGCCATGGCAATGCTTTGAAATTCAACAATTTGAAGTGCTGTAAAATAAAAAAATAAAATTTGTTGTATATGGAAATATCCCCTAAAGAATATTTACAACAAGTGCTTCTCTGCATGGTAAGAACTTCTTACCATGGCTCCGCTTTCTACAAAGCGAAAACCCAAATTTAAACCCAATGTTTCCCAATGTTTAAATTTGTCGGGGTGCACATATTCTGCAATGTTGTGGTGCATTTTGGTGGGTTGTAAATATTGCCCAAGCGTAAGCACGTCGCATTTGTGGGTATGCAAATCTTCCATCAGTTTTTCAATTTCCGCATCCGTTTCGCCACAACCCAACATGGCGCCACTTTTGGTTCTTACGCCATACTCGGCCGTCCTTTTAATTTGCTCCAAGCTCCTTTCGTATCTGGCTTGCGGACGCATCGTTTTATACAAACGTTCTACCGTTTCCATATTGTGGCTCACCACTTCTGGTTTTTCGTCGAGCACCATATACAATAGATCCCATTGCGCTTTAAAATCCGGAATCAGGGTTTCAATAGTGGTGTCTGGATTGAGTCTTTTTATTTCCCGAATGGTTTGAGCCCAAACCGTGGCGCCTTTGTCTTTCAGTTCGTCGCGGTTTACGCTGGTAATTACGGCATGTTTCACCCCCATTAATTTTATGGCTTCTGCAACCCGGTGCGGCTCATCTAGGTCGTATTCGGTGGGGCGCCCAGTGGCAACTGCGCAAAAACTGCAACTGCGTGTGCAAATGTTTCCCAAAATCATAAAAGTTGCTGTGCCTGCACCCCAGCACTCGCCCATGTTGGGGCAATGCCCACTTTCGCAAATGGTGTGCAGTTTGTTTTCCTTTACAATTCTTTTTACCTTGGTATAATTCTCACCGGTAGGCAAATCTATCTTCAACCAATTGGGCTTTTGTATTCCTCGTCTTTCCTGCGTTTTTATAAGTATATCCAAAGCTTTTTGCACTTAATTTTTCCCGAATCCGAGTGCAAAATTAACGTAAAACATGGAGAACAAACGCGAATTCAAATCATTCTTATACAGAATAGGCAAAGCCTTGCTGTATGCCTCCAGTTTAGCGCCCAAAGTAAGCACTTTTACATCACTGCGGTAATTGCCCCAAATAAATTCCAGTCCTGCATTGATACCAGCTCCGGGTAAAAGTGTGCCTTGACTGATACCTTTGCTCGAATTGGTTCTACCTACAATTTGAGATTGTTGGTGGATTTCTGGATTGTAGCGAACTTGAGAGGTTGTGCCGTTGGGTCCAATTGTGGGTTCAAAATAATTAATATACACTGGCCAATAATAACTTACCGGCAAACCCAGTCCACAAATGGCATTTAAAGCTATGTTTTTTCGGTCTTGCCTTGCCGAAAGTTGGCGTTTTACCATGTAATAGCTGCGCAAAGTCCAAGCATAGTTAATCTTACCATACTTATATATACTGGAATTTTGAAGTGTTTGATTTACCAATACCACTTCTCTGGGGTGTATAATATTTCCCAATTCAAAAAACAAATCCCCCTTGGTCCAAAGCTGGTTTGAATTATTGGCGCGGTTATACTTGTAATTGATTCCAAAGCCATATCTATTCACCCCTATACCATATATATTAAGGCTGGATTGTTGGGCAAAAATTTGACCTCCCATTGCACAAAAAAGCAATATTACAAATAGGCGTAACAGAAATTCAAAGTTAAATAAAAGGAACGATATCGTAGTTTTTTATTTGGGGGATAAAAATAAAATAGGCGCACGAAAGCTGTAATCATTTTTGGTCGGTTGTGTTTAAACAAGTGTCGAATGTGAAACAATCACACCCACTCTCTCCCACAATCCTGAATTTACTTGTATTTACAGATACTTTTGATATCTTTGTAACCAAAATCCAATACACAATATTGTGAAAAAACCCTTTATTCACAAGCACTTATTCACCAATGTGGAAAAGTGGTGCCTAAAAAGGGGAGAATGTGGGTAAAAGTGGGAAAATGGGTTTTTATTTAGCAGACGGAATTTCATTACCAAATGAACGGATTAATTGGGGAGTACAATTGCAGGCTGGACGAGAAAGGTAGACTTACTTTACCTTCCAGGTTGCGTGCGCAATTTCCTGAAAGTGCAGGCAATCAGCTTGTGGTAAACCGTGGATTTGAGAAATGCCTTGTTCTGTACACCAAAGAAGATTGGTTAAAGGAAACTGCCAAGCTTGGCGATGTAGATGACTTTATGAGCCCAGAAATTCGAAGATTCAAACGAATTTTCACCAACGGGGCAAATTTGGTTTCTATTGACGGGGCTCAGCGGATTCTTATTCCAAAAAAACTACTTGAGTATGCTGGCCTAGAGGATGATGTCATCCTCAATGCATTTGGCACTAAGGTAGAAATTTGGAGTCAATCTAGCTATGAAAAAGAGCTTGCAGCCGATTCTGACGAAATGAGTCAATTGGCACAAAACTTTTTTCAACAGCAGCGTGGCGTAAAGAACCAGGAGTAATGATATGAACCGTATGCAACATGTCTGAATACCACAACCCAGTTTTGCTCAATGAAAGCGTGGATGCGCTTGTCTGGAATCCGGATGGAATATACGTAGACGCAACTTTTGGTGGCGGCGGGCATACAAGACATATACTTTCTAAACTATCGGCAAAAGGTCGTTTAATCGCTTTTGACCGCGACAGCGACGCCATAGGCAATGTGCCCGATGATGTGCGATTCACCTTGGTGAATCACAATTTCGCTTGGATTAAACAATTTATAAGATACTATCATGGCCTACCCTTGCACGGCATTTTGGCCGATTTGGGAATCAGTAGCCATCAGATAGACGAACCTAGCCGGGGATTTGCGCACCGATTTGATGGACCCTTAGACATGCGGATGGACCGCAATGCCAAGTTAAGCGCCCAAACCGTTGTTAACAATTATTCTGAGGACGCCCTAAAAACCCTCTTCTACAAATATGGAGAAATACCCAATTCAAACAAATTGGCAGCAACGATTGTTAGCGGTCGCAAAAGTGGCCAAGTAAACACAACCGAAGAATTCAAAACTTTAATATCAGACTGTGTAAACAAAGGAACCCCTGCTAAATATTTAAGCCAGGTATATCAAGCCATAAGAATTGAGGTGAATGGAGAGATGAAAGCCCTTGAAAATTTATTAAAATACAGCTCCGACTTAATCATTCCAGAAGGCAAATTGGTCATGATCAGTTATCACAGTTTGGAGGATAGGATGGTAAAAAACTATTTACAAAGCGGCAATTTTAATGGAGATAAAATTACGGATATGTATGGCAATCTTCACAAACCTTTTGATGCCAAACCAAGCAAAGCCATAGCACCTAGTGAAGCAGAGATTAAGGAAAACAAAAGGGCGAGAAGTGCCAAAATGAGAGTAGGGATAAGGAACACATGGAAAACGAAATAAACGAGCCAAATCCTACGCAAGCTGTGCCAAATAAACCGGTAGAAGCCAGCCAAAACAATATGCCCAAAATGTCCATTGTTCAAAGTCCATGGGTATGGGTTCGGTTTGGTTTGGTGGCCTTTTGTTTAATGCTTTTTTATATATACAACCAACACCATGCAAACAAAGCTCTTCGAAAAAAGGAAATATTGACCCGAGAGTTGAAAGAGTTGCGCAGTGAAAAAATTAGCCTTGAGAGTGAGGTTACCAATTCAAGCAAACAAAGTGAATTGGTAAAAAAACTTGAAGGCACTGGAGTGAAAGAGCTTGTAAAACCCCCTTATAAAATTGAGTACCAACAAGAAAAAAAATAAAGTCAATACCCGCCGCGCCATATTGTTGCGTGCATACCTTGTTTTTGGGTTGGCACTAATTTTTGGCTTGGCAGTGCTTCTAGCCGCAGCTCGTTTGCAAATGGGATCTGATAAAAAATTCAGTGCAGCCTTGCGAGAAAAAAACCGCAGGGTACAAGATATACCTGCAATTCGCGGCAATATATATGCTTCAGATGGCAGTTTGTTGGCAACTTCGGTGCCGCGCTATAACATGATTCTGGACGCCAATGCGGATGGACTGACCAATGAACTATTTAAAAACAAGATTGACAGCTTAAGTATAAAGATGGCCAGCCAATTCAAGGAAAAAACAGCCGCTGGGTGGAAAATTTATTTTACAGAGTTGCGACGCCGCAAAAGCAGATACGCAATGCTAGCAAAAGACCTGGGGTATGATGTGGTGAAACGCATGAAAACTTGGCCTTTAATCAATTTGGGAAAATTTAAAAGTGGCATTTGGTATGACGAACAGGGCAAACGAATGTATTTTATGGGAGAGTTGGCTAAACGCACCATAGGTTATAGCAAGCAAGGTGTTTACATTGGATTGGAAGGAGCCTTGGATAGTTTTTTAAAAGGGAAAGATGGCAAAAGAATGGAACAGCGAATGCCAGGGAACGTTTGGCGCCCAGTGCATGTTGGCAATTTTTCGGACCCAATTAATGGCTTAGATATCGTAACCACACTTAATATAAATTTACAGGATGTGGCACAAGCCGCATTGGGTAGAGTGTTGGCGGAAAATGAGGCAGACCATGGGTGCGCAGTGGTAATGGAAGTTTCTACTGGGGCTATTAAAGCCATGGCAAACTTAAAACGCGGTAAAGACGGAAACTATACAGAAGCGCAGAATTACGCAGTGGATGAATTTTCTGAACCTGGCTCTACTTTTAAACTGGTTTCTGTGCTCGCCTTGTTGGAAGATGGCTATTGCAAACCTACTGACAGCGTGGATGTGAACGGAGGGAAAACCAATTTCTATGGAGAGGTGATGGAAGATGCTTCTAAACCAAATAAACGAATATTAAACCTTCAAGAATCTTTTGAAAAATCGAGCAATGTGGGTATCAGCAAATTTGTGGTAAAATATTATGCCAAATCCCCGCAAAAATTTATTGACCACTCGATTCGATTGGGTTTAAACATTAAGCCAAATTTCGACGTACGCAGCAGCGGTAATCCGCGAATTAAAACTGTAAAAAGCACCGATTGGTCGCTTACTGCTTTGCCTTGGATGAGCATTGGTTATGAAACTCAAATATCTCCACTTCAAATTGCAACCCTTTACAATGCAGTTGCCAACGGTGGTAAAATGGTAAAACCCTATATGGTTAGTGAAATTCACCGCGATGGCATGTTGCTGAAAAAAATTGAAACGACGGTGATGAATGAGAAAATCTGCAGCGATGAAACTTTAAAAGCACTACAAAGTATGCTTGAAGGCGTTGTAGATCATGGAACAGCAACGAATATAAAGAACGACGACTATGCAGTTGCGGGAAAAACAGGAACCGCAAAAATTGCTAAGGGTAAAACATACGAAGAAGGGTCTTACAAAGCCTCATTTGCTGGTTATTTTCCAGCAAACAATCCACAATATACCGTAATTGTAGTTATCAATGAGCCTAGAAAAGGTAAATATTATGGTGCCTTAGTTGCAGGCCCAGTTTTCAAAGCCATTGCCGACAATATCTACAGCAGTTCTGTAAAACTGCATCCTGGTATTCCCATTTCCGCTGCTGCGAAAATGCCCTTTGTGTTAAATGGCAACTTGTTCTTTTCAAAAATTGTGATGAACAGTCTAGGCATAAGCTCGCATATGGATACAGGAAGTACTGCTATGCCTTGGGTAAAAACCAAAACCAGCGATTTTTTCATAACCTTGTCTGGAGTAAAAACAAGCCCGAATATAATACCCGATGTAACCGGAATGGGCCTGCGGGATGCCATACAATTGTTGGAAAATAGAAAATTAACCGTCACTTTCGATGGATATGGCAGGATTACAAGTCAAAGTATAAAAGCTGGCTCTTCGCTGGCAAAAGGCGCGTCCATTCACCTTAACCTGAACCCATTCTAATGAAAACAGTAAGTGAATTGGTAGAAAATGTTGACGCCCGAATAGTAGGTAGTGTAGGCAATTTGGAGGGTAATGTGCATGGTATTTCAATAGATAGCAGAAATGTAGAAAATGGATGGATGTATGCTGCGCTTTCAGGAACCCAAGTAGATGGACACGGTTTCATAGAACAAGCCATAGAAAAAGGTGCTATTGCCATTTTGTGCTCCCACATTCCGCAACCAGAAAAAGAAAACATCGTTTACATTGTCGTAGAAAATGTAATCCAAACATTAGGAAACATTTGCGGAAATTTTTTCGACCATCCAGACCGCCAACTAAAACTCATTGGAACCACTGGAACGAATGGTAAAACAACGGTATCCACATTGCTATTTACATTGTTTAGCGGTATGGGAAATACTTGTGGTTTAATCTCCACAGTCGAAAATCGTATTGGTGAAAATATTTTCCCTAGCACCCATACAACGCCAGATATTGTGTCGCTATACCGCCTTTTAGACCAGATGGTTGAAGCAGGCTGCGATTATTGCTTTATGGAAGTAAGTTCACACGCAATTCATCAATCGCGCATTGCTGGACTTGAATTTGCCGGCGCATTATTTACCAATATCACGCATGACCATTTGGATTATCATGGAACTTTTGACAACTACATCAAAGCCAAGAAAAAATTCTTTGACGACCTTCCTTCTGCCGCATTTGCAATTACAAATAAAGACGATAAAAATGGAATGGTGATGCTTCAAAATACGCAAGCCGCCAAGTATACTTATGCATTGCGCAGTTCGGCAGATTTTACCGTGCGTATTTTGGAAGGCGATTTCGAAGGCACACATTTACAAATAAACAATCAAGATGTGTGGGTAGGATTGGTAGGGGAATTTAATGCGTACAATTTAATTTTGGTTTATGCTGCTGCATTTTTATTAACAGATGGTGAAGACGATTTAGCGGTTAGGATAAGTTCATTGCCTAGGGTAAGTGGTCGTTTTGAAACCATTGTAGGTCCAAATAAAATTACTGCGATCGTAGATTATGCGCACACCCCAGACGCACTGCAAAATGTTATAGAAACCATCAACGCCATTCGCAAAAATAACGTTCGCTTAATTACTATTGTTGGATGCGGAGGAAATAGGGATGCGGAAAAGAGGCCCGAAATGGCAAAAATAGCGAGCAGGCTCAGTGATAGGGTAATATTTACGAGTGACAATCCAAGAAATGAAGATCCTGAATTGATATTAGACCAAATGCAAGCGGGAGTGGAAGGACAATACTACAAAAAGACACTGCGCATAACCGATAGAAAAGAGGCCATAAAAGCGGCAAGTATGATTGCCGAACCTGGAGATGTAATACTCATAGCAGGAAAAGGCCATGAAACCTACCAAGAAATAAAAGGGATCAAACATTCATTTGATGATAAAAAAATCATCACCGAATTATTTAAACAACTCATTTAATGCTATATTACCTATTTCAGTACCTCGAAAAAATGAATTTCACCGGAGCCGGGGTATTCCAATACATCACTTTTCGTGCAGCGTTGGCTGGTATTTTAAGCCTACTCATTGCATTGTGGGCGGGTAAAAGAATTATACGTTGGCTGCAATTAAAACAAATTGGCGAAACTATACGTGAACTAGGTCTTGAAGGCCAAATGCAAAAGAAAGGTACACCAACTATGGGTGGAATAATCATAGTAATTAGTATTATCATTCCAACACTTCTATTTGCAAAACTGAACAATGTTTATGTAATTTTAATGCTAGTAAGTACTCTTTGGATGGGAACAATTGGTGCTGTCGATGATTATATAAAAGTATTTAAAAAGAACAAAGAAGGAATGAAGGCAACTACCAAGTTAATTGGTCAGTTGCTGCTAGGAATTATCATTGCACTGGCAATAGATTATGCACATAGCGCAAGCAACCTTCCGCTTGAAACCAATTTGCCCATTACCAAATTAAGATTTAGCTATACAGATTTAATTCCAGGGGCACACAATGCGTGGTTTATTTACGTCCCTTTTATCATTTTTATTTGCATGGCCGTTACCAATGCGGTGAACTTAACAGACGGTATCGATGGGTTGGCAGCAGGCACCACTGCCATTGTTGGCGCTGGTTTGGGAATACTTGCCTACGCTGCGGGGAATGTAAAATTTAGCGAATATTTACACATTATTTATGTACCTAACAGCGGTGAGGTTGTGGTATTTCTAGCCGCAGTAATTGGTGCTTGCTTGGGGTTTTTATGGTACAATGGGTATCCAGCACAAGTATTCATGGGTGATACTGGAAGCCTTGCCCTTGGCGGCGCAGTGGCTGCTGTTGCAATTATTATAAAAATGGAATTGCTTATTCCCATTCTTTGCGGTGTATTTTTTGCCGAAAGTTTCTCTGTAATTATTCAAGTTGGCTGGTTTAAATATACCAAAAGAAAATATGGCGAAGGTCGCCGCGTATTTCTCATGTCGCCGTTACACCATCATTTTCAAAAATTAAACATTCCAGAAAGTAAAATTACCCTCCGTTTTTGGCTGATTACAGTTATTTTGGTTTTGGCAACCGTTGCACTTCTTAAATTGCGTTGAGTAAAAGATTGGTCATATTGGGCGCGGGCGAAAGTGGCACAGGCACTGCAGTTTTGGGTAAACACCAGGGCTGGGATGTGTTTGTTTCTGATATGGCTAAAATAAAACCAAATTATAAAAAAGAATTAGATGATAATCTTATTCCTTGGGAAGAAGAAAAACATACAGAAAGTAAAATTTTAAATGCCGCTGAAATTGTGAAAAGTCCGGGTATCCCAGACAAAACCCCAATTGTAAGAGCCGCAAGAGAAACTGGTATTCCCATCATTTCTGAAATAGAATTTGCAGGCAGATATACCCATGCCACCATAATTTCAATTTCCGGTACCAACGGCAAAACAACCACTGCAAGTTTAATTTATCATATCCTAAAAAATGCCGGTTTAAACGTTGGATTGGGGGGAAATATTGGGCGCAGTTTTGCACGGCAAGTTGCCTTGGAAAAATACGATTATTATGTTTTGGAATTAAGTAGTTTTCAATTGGATGGAAATTTCAAATTCAAATCCCATATTTCCGTTTTAACCAATATCACACCGGACCATTTGGATCGGTATGACTTCGATATTCATAAATATGTTGCAAGTAAATTTAGGCTTTCGCTGAATCAAACTAAGGACGATTATTTCATCTATTGTTCCGACGACCCAATTACAAAATCTTATTTGGCAAAAAATAAAATGATTGCAAAAATGTTGCCCTTTTCAGTGCAACAAACTGAAAGTTATGGTGCCTATTCAAAAAATGGCATTTTACAATTTAACCTAGAAAAAAATAAATACTCTATACCTATGCAAGATCTAACATTACGAGGAATTCACAACACCTACAACTCAATGGCCGCTGGAATTGTCGCCGGATTGCTGGAAGTTAAAAAAGAAAACATTCGAGAAAGTTTGCTCAACTTTCAAAACATCGAGCACCGACTAGAATTGGTGGCAAAAACAGACGGAGTGGAGTATATTAACGACAGCAAAGCAACGAATGTAAATTCGGCTTGGTACGCTTTGGAAAGTATGGACAAGCCTGTAATTTGGATTGCAGGTGGTGTCGACAAAGGCAACAATTACGAAGAGTTAAAATCTTTAGTAAAAGAAAAAGTTAAACTTATTATTTGTTTGGGCATCGACAATCGAAAAATACATAAAGCATTCCAGCTGCATGTAGATATGATTGTGAACACAATTAGTGCCAAGGAAGCAGTGCATGTTGCTAATAGGCTGTCTGAAAGCGGCGATGTGGTTCTACTCTCGCCTGCATGCGCCAGTTTTGATTTATTTGACAGTTACGAAGACCGTGGCAGACAATTTAAAGACGCCGTACGTAATTTATAATAACTATGAGTTCTAAATTAAGTCGAGTTTTTAGAGGCGATCCATGGATTTGGGCCATTGTTATAATCCTTTCTATGATAGGGATACTGGCAGTGTATAGTTCTACTGTAAATCTCGCATTTAGAGAGCAAGGAGGAAATACTGAATTTTACTTCCTCAAGCATACTGGCTTTTTACTAATTGGATTGTTTTTTCTCTATTTATCACACTTAGTAAATTACATGTATTTTTCCCGATTATCACAATTGTTTTTATGGATTTCTATAGGTTTACTTATTGTCACATTGGCCATGGGTTCAGAAATCAACAATGCCACTCGCGTATTACCGATACCTGGATTGGGCATTACTTTTCAAACATCCGACATGGCGAAATTGTTTTTGATTATGTATATTGCCCGGTATTTAAGCAAAAATCAAGAAGAAATAAATAGCTTTAAAGTATTTAGAAATATACTCTTGGTTATTCTTATTGTCGTAGCCCTGATTGCGCCAGAAAACTTAAGTACAGCACTTGTTATTTTTACTACCTGCTGTCTACTCCTTTTCATTGGAAGAATTAATTTTAAATACTTGGCTTTACTTGCTGGTGCTGGAATATTTTTAATTACAATGTTGGTAGTAATTCTATTAAACATTAAAACTGAGAATTTAACCAATACACGAATTCCAACCTGGAAAAAACGAATTGAAACGTTTACGAACAATGATGGCGGGGAAGGAAATTACCAGCAGTTGCAATCAAAAATTGCCGTGGCTACCGGTGGATTTTTTGGAAAAGGACCAGGCCGAAGTGAACAAAGAAATTATTTGCCCCACCCCTATTCAGACTTTATTTACGCTATTATTATCGAAGAATACGGTTGGTTTGGTGGTGCATTAATTGCCGGTTTGTTTTTACTACTCATTTTTCGGTGCTTAAAAATAGTGATTCAAAGTCCAAAAGCTTTCGGGGCATTGTTGGCACTTGGGCTGTGTTTTAGCATGAGTTTTCAAGCCTTTGTTAACATGGGGGTAGCGGTAGGCATGCTGCCCGTTACAGGCCTAACTATCCCATTGGTAAGTATGGGCGGAACAAGCATTGTGTTCAATAGCATCGCATTTGGTGTTATTCTTTCTGTGAGCCGAACAATCATGGAAAACAAACCCAAGGAAGATGAAAAGGAGGGAGCCATTGCCGCATAAATTTATCCTATCCGGCGGCGGCACGGGTGGACACATTTTTCCCGCATTGGCTATTGCCAAATGCCTTCGCGAAAAATACCCTGATTGCGAAATACTATTTATTGGGGCTAATAACCGCATGGAAATGGAAAAAGTTCCACAAGAAGGTTTTGAAATTGTGGGATTGGATGTAGCTGGTTTAAAACGTTCGCTAAGTTTAGCCAATTTTTCAGTCATTTTTAAATTTACCAAAAGCTATTTTAAAGCAAAATATATATTGAATAAAATAAAACCAGATTGTGTAATTGGGACTGGCGGCTATGCAAGTTTGGCGGTATTGTATGCAGCAAGTAAAAACCGCAATCCAACCGTAATTTGGGAAGGCAATGGGCATGCAGGGCTAACGAATAAGATTTTGGGTAAAAAAGCAACTACCATTTGCACAGGTTTTCCTGGAATGGAAAAATTCTTCCCAAAAGATAAAATTGCATTTACAGGAAATCCTGTGAGAGAAGAAATTTTAAATGTGCCAAATAAAGAAATTGGATGTGCCTTTTTTGATTTAGACCCTCAAAAACCAACGCTATTTATAACTGGTGGCAGTTTGGGCGCCCGCACCATAAACAATTGCATCCAAGAAGGTTTGCACTTTTTTTCTGAAGCCGGTGTTCAAGTAATTTGGCAAACCGGTAAAACATTTGATGCAACAATACCTGAAACAAATGGCATTAAATGTATGCCTTTTTTACGAGAAATGAAAATGGGTTATGCGGCTGCAGATTTGGTTATATCTAGAGCAGGTGCGATAAGCATTGCTGAAATTGCAGTGGCTGGCAAAGCGGCAATTTTGGTACCAAGCCCTAACGTTACGGATGACCATCAGACGCAGAATGCTTTAAAATTAATTGAAATAAAAGCCGCTGTGCTTATTCGGGATGCGGATGCTGGGAAAACCCTAGTAAAGCAAGCTATAGCCTTAATCAAAGACAAAGAAAAGCTTCAATTAATGCGGAAAAATATACAGCAAATCGCCAAACCCAATGCAACGGAAAATATTGTTAAAGAAATCATTAAAATCATATCAAAATGAATTTAGATAAAATCAAACATGCTTATTTTATTGGTATCGGAGGAATAGGCATGAGTGCAATTGCCAGGTATTTCCTCTCTCGGGGAATTGAAGTTGCAGGTTATGACAAAACACCTACAGACTTAACCATAGATTTGCAGCAAGAAGGCATTGCTATCGAATTTAATGATGAGGTAGAAAAAATCCCATCTTTTGTGTTTGAAAAAGCAGAAAATACACTGCTCGTTTACACGCCCGCAATACCAGCAGACCATAAAGGCTTAAAACACTTGGCGAACACAGGCCGAGCATTGTATAAGCGAAGCGAAGTATTGGGAATCATCAGCAGGGATGCTTTTTGTATTGCAGTTGCAGGAACCCACGGCAAAACCACCACAAGCATTTTGATTGCACATTTGTTGCAAGTTGCAAATATTAATTTCACCGCATTTCTTGGAGGCATTAGTAGTAACTATAACAGCAATTACATTCATTTTGAAGAAGGAACTGATTTATATCCAAATCAAAGAATAGTAGTGTTGGAGGCAGATGAATTTGACCGAAGTTTTCACCAATTGAATCCTGATATAGCTGTAATTACTGCAATTGATCCAGACCATTTAGACATATACGGAACCAACGAGGCATTTTTAGAAGCATTTAAAATATTTGCTTCCAAAATAAAAGAAAATGGGACACTTATTTACAGCGATCAATTAAAGGAAAAATGGCCCGAAAACATAAAAACATATTCCTATGGAACTGAAAACCCAGATAGTAATTTTGTTGGGATATTTAAAGGCATTCTCGATGGTTTTTTTCTATTTGATTATGTAGGGATAATGCGATTGGAAAATGGTTTGCACCATTACGACCTTTACGATGCGAAATGCGGATTGCCTGGGTTTCACAATATAGAGAACGCAACTGCCGCCCTAGGTGTTTGTATGAATTTATTAGATTTGGATCGCAAAAAAATTCGCGAAGGATTGCAAAATTTTAGCGGTGTGAAACGAAGGTTTGAATTTATCGTGCGCACCCAAAAATACATTGTTATCGACGATTATGCCCATCATCCCGAAGAATTGTCTGCCATTATTACCTCGGTACAAGCTTTGTATTTGGAAAAGAAAATAACCGGTATTTTTCAGCCACATTTATTTAGCAGAACAAAAGATTTTTCCGATGGATTTGCCCATAGTTTATCAGGTCTTCACGAAGTAATTTTAATGGACATTTACCCAGCGCGTGAAGAGCCCATTGAAGGGATTACATCTCACTGGCTGTTGGAAAAAATTAAATGCAAAAACAAAACAGTATTGGGAGAAACAGCAATATTGGAAAAAATTAAAAACGAAAAACCAGAGCTTTTGCTCATTTTAGGCGCTGGGGATATTGATAGGCTTGTTCCAAAAATAAGATCAATTTACAATGGGGTTTAAATCCTTTACACGGTCTAGAACAGGGTTAATAACGATACTTATTGTGTTGATTTTACTCATTGGAACAATTTGGTTTTCTATGAATTTTACCGGCACCAACAGGTTAATAACTGCAATGGAAATTACCATTAAACCAGACACTGGCGTGTATTTTTTAAACAACCAAGATGTTTCCAATATTGTAAATAAAGTTGCGGGTAATCCAACAGGACAATCATTCAGTCAATTGAATTTAACCAAAATAGAAAGTACACTTAAAAGATTGCCGTACATTATCAGATCACAGGTTTTTGTGGGTTTGGATGGGAAATTAAAAATCAACATTACCCAAAGAATACCCGTACTGCGGATTCACAATTCGGCTGGGGAAATTTATTTCCTAGATTCTACTGGAATTAAAATTCCCCACCATGGCCATTTTGCACCTGATGTGCTTATAGCAAATGGAAATATCCCAGAATTGCTCAAAGATTCTGGAAAAATAAAATCTACAATTGCCGCAGAATTGTTAAAAATAGCGGTATTTATTTATTACGATAAATTCTGGAATGCACAATTTGAACAATTGTATGTCGACAACTTTAACGACATAATATTGATTCCTCGCGTTGGCAGGCATAGCATTGTAATAGGAAGTTCAGAAAACTTGCCAGAAAAGTTCGAAAACCTGCGTATTTTCTACGAAAAAGGGCTACGGAACCTTGGATGGGATAAATACAAAACCATAGACCTAAGGTACCGTGGACAGGTAGTCGGAATCAAAGATGGCAAAGAAACTATACAACCCAAACCCAAAACTGTCCAAAAACAACAACACTAACTAAATTCATCCACAAATGGCTATAAAGAACGATATTATTGTAGGGCTCGACATCGGTACAACCAAGGTATGTGCAATTGTAGGGCAAATGGCCGAAAACGGCAAAATCAATGTACTGGGCATGGGGAAAGCCCCAAGCCAAGGCGGCGTCTCTAGGGGAATGGTAGCGAATATTAGCCGTGCAGAAACTGCGATTAGAGCAGCGGTAGAGGAGGCTCGCAGACAAAGCCAGGTTGACATTAAAACCGTTTTTGTAGGCATTGCAGGACACCATATTAAAAGTATGCAACACCGCGGTATGCTCTCTCGCAAAAATGCTTTTGAAGAAATTACCCAAGAAGAGTTAGATCGATTGGAATCTGACATGGAAAATCTAGCATTAGAGCCTGGATTAGAAATTATTCACGTGCTTCCCCAAGAATACCGTATTGATGAAGAAGAGGGGGTAAAAGACCCTGTTGGCCGCATGGGTGTGCGAGTGGAATGCAATTACCATATCGTAACCGGACAAACCCAGGCAGCAAGACACATTCTAATGGCGGTAAAACGCGCAGGATTGGAAGTAGCCGATTTGATTGTGGAGCCTTATGCTTCGGCCGCTGCGGTAATTTCCGAAGCTGAAAGAGAGGCTGGTGTTGCTTTGGTGGATATTGGGGGTGGAACTACGGATATTTGCATATTTGAAGATGGATTTATTCGTCATACCGCCATTATTCCTATTGGCGGAGACCGCATTACCAAAGACATACAAGAGGCTTTCGGTATTATGAAAGAACAAGCCGAAATCGTAAAAGTAAATTACGGAAGCTGCTACCCTACAGATTCTATGAAGAATGAAGTAGTGGTGGTGCCTGGTTTGCCCGGAAGAAAACCCAAAGAAATAAGCTTGCACAGCATTGCGCAAGTTATTCAAGCGCGTATGATGGATATCCTCGAAAAAGTAGATTACGAAATCGAACTTTCGACCTTGCGCCATCGATTGGGAGGGGGCATGGTGCTCACTGGCGGTGGCTCTGCTATGCAAAATATAACCCAACTTTTTACTTACCATACTGGGCTCGAAATCCACCTTGGTTTCCCTAGCCAAAAACTTGGAAAAGGCATGATTGAGGAAGTAAGAAACCCTATGTTCTCGACAGGAATTGGATTGGTACTCAAAGGATTTGAAATTGCAGAAAGACAAGAAATTCCAGGCAACGAATTGCTGGTAAAGGAAACCATTAGTGAACCCGTTTTAGAAAAGAAAAAAGTACTGGCAACAGAGCACGAGAAAGAAAAAAATGGTTTTGCAAAAAATCTATTTACGGGCAGGTGGGGTTTGCAAAAAGTAATTGGAGATTGGATGAAAGATGGTGAAGATTTCAACGAAGATTAATCAATAAAAAATATGAATATGCCAAACAATTTTGAACCCGATTTGATTAAAATGACAGGTTCTATAATAAAAGTAATCGGTGTCGGCGGAGGCGGAAGCAATGCCGTAAACCATATGTTCCGCCAAGGAATACAAGGGGTTGAATTTTATGTGTGTAATACCGACGCACAAGCTTTGATCGACAGTCCGGTGCCTAACCGTATTCAACTGGGCATTCAGCTCACGGAAGGGTTGGGCGCAGGAAGTGAACCCGAACAAGGGCGCAAAGCCGCCATGGAAAGCGTTGGCCAAATTTCTGATTTGCTGCGCCACAATACCAAAATGGTTTTTATAACCGCAGGTATGGGTGGTGGAACCGGAACTGGCGCTGCACCCGTAGTTGCCAAAATAGCCAAAGAATTGGGTATTTTAACAGTAGGTATTGTAACCCTTCCATTTGAAGATGAAGGTCCAGACCGCATTGCACAAGCCGAAAAAGGCGTCAATGATTTAAAACCGCATGTAGATGCTTTATTAACCATTTGCAACGATCGAATTGTAGATATTTTTGGAGATTTACCTATCACCCGGGCCTTTGCGAAAGCAGATGATATATTGTGCACTGCCGCCAAAGGGATTGCAGAAATCATAACCAAGGCAGGAATGCTGAATGTGGATTTTAAGGACGTGCAAACCGCAATGACCAATAGCGGACGTGCTATTATGGGAACAGGTATATCTTCGGGCACAGAAAGGGCGGAAAATGCTGTACGTGAAGCTTTGGATAGCCCATTGCTGGACAATACTCGTATAAAAGGAGCCAAACACGTATTGGTGAATTTTACCTACGGTACAGCGGAACCCACATTGGGAGAAACAAGCAAGGTGAAAAAATTCTTGCAAAATGAAGCCGGTCATACTGCCCACCTAAAAATGGGAATTACACACGATGAAAGGTTGGGGGAAGAAATTGCCATAACTGTAATTGCAACCGGTTTTGAAATTTTAAACGGCCTAGGTGTTGCAACAATAGTGGACGAAGTGGTAGTTGTTTCTGCAGAAGTGCCCTTGAACACATTAGACCATGCTGGACAACCCGAACCCTTTACAGGGTACGAAACCGAAACTACAGAAGAGTCGTTTAATTCAATAATCAGAGCAACACAATTGGAAAATAAACGCAGTGGCCGAGAAAAAGATTTAGAAAATATCAATATTCCTGCATACTTAAGGCGCAATGTTCAACTTTCACAAGCGCCCTTAAGCGGCAGCAACAATGTGTCTAAACACCAAATTGCCGAGCTGAAAGACGATACCGAAATGCAGGTACAAAAAAATAAATTTCTTCACGACAACGTGGATTAAAATTGGCTTCCGGAATAAAAAAAGACCTACCCTGCAGGGGAGGTCTTTTTTTATTAAAGTTAATCCCAAAATCCGCACCCGCGGCGGGGCGAGGCAGAGAAATTCAATACGGCCATAAATCACTTTCATAGCAGGCAATTACGCGTTTATTTATTAGACATATAGATGCTATTCCTGCGTGCAAAAACCGTGTCTGACCATAGGCACTGTTTGTTCAAGAGTTGTCGCGGCGGGGCGAATTAACGATCACCATGAATTTTTTGCTAAATTTGGGTTGATTTGATAATTGGGGTTCAGCATAATCCAAATTTCAGGGTAACTACCATCGCTATTTTTGGATTCTTTTTTAACAATTCGCCAATTCTGAAGAATGAAATATAACGCCTAAGCCTAGCAGTCATTTCCTTTTAGCATCAAAGATGGAAATAATTTACAACGTTATTTTCCTACATTATTTTGATAACGGGCAACGTCGCAGCCAAATTTAGAGTCATACTTTTAACCAAGTTCAGATTTTGCGATACAGAGATTTATGCTATATTCTATTATTTTTCTATACGGCCCCGCTAATTGCGCAGCCTAAGTCTTCATTTATAGCAACCCCAAAGCAGGGTTGCAACCCTCTTAAAGTTGATTTCGCAAATGAAAGTACGAATGCTACCGGATGGTTGTGGAATTTTGGCAATGGAAATCAAAGTACGTTAAAATCGCCGTCAGCGGTGTACAATGCTCCAGGAAAATTCACATTGCCGCTGTTAAATCACCAGTTGCCGATTTAACAGCAAATAAAAAAGAAATCTGCTCCGGTGAAACCATCTTTGGGTCCGAAACATTTTCCTGTAACATTAACCATTAAAGATAACCACGGTTGCGAAAGTAAAGATATCTATTCAGTAAATGTACAAAATAGAATACCGAAAGCACACATAGGATCTACCAATACGAACGCGACTTGCCCTCCCTTAGATGGAACATTTTATGACCCAACTGCAGCGGGTAATTTTCCCATTGTAAAACGATATTGGACGTTTGGAGATGGCACTTATTCCAACAAAACAAATCCAAGCAAATTGTATATTTACTCTGGGAAATATGCCGTTTCATTAACCGTAACCAACGCCCTAGGATTTACTGACTCCGCTAAAATCGCTGACTTGGTTGTGGTTAAAGGCCCTCGGGGGGGTTATACTTTCGACAAGAAATATGGTTGCACACCACTTAATGTAAATTTAAATACCAAAACCATTGGTGCCATAAAAAAATTCGAATTTGATATGGGATACGGAACAGTGCTCGACACATCTGGCAAATTGCACATTTACAAACTTCCAGGAGAATACATCCCCCGGTTGATTCTAACGGATACAACTGGATGCAGGTTTTCACCGCCACCCTCCGATACCATTCATGTATATCCAACACCAAAAGCATACTTCAAAAACAAAATAGTGTGTGACAATGTACTTACCACAATTCGTGATAGTTCTGAAATGGCGGTAGACATATTAAAAAATATTAAATGGCGAATGGCCGGAAAAATCCTATCGTATTCTGATAGTTTAAATATTGTTTTTGGGAAACCGGGTAAACAATTCATTGAACTATGGGTGCAAACACAACATGCATGCGCTGATAGTATTAAAAAACCATTTCTATCCTACGGTATAACGCCAACTATTTCAAAAACAGCCGATGAATATTGCTTGGGAAATAAAATAAGTTTAAATGAAATTTCAACTTCCGATACATTCATTACAAAGCGCGAATTGTGGATTGACAATGACCCTGTTTTGATTCAAAATCCGATTGTCTTTTATGCAAATAGAAAAGGTTTAGTTCCCATGAAGTTAATTATAAATGATGCTCTGGGATGCAGCGACACATTGATAGATGCTTCTTTTTTAAAAGTAGGTGACACTCTCCCACCACCTTCGTTAAATATGCTAAGGTCTACTGTTGTAGATGATTTTACAACCGAAACCCGTTTTTCGCAAACGCTAGAAAATGATTTTAAAGAATATCAACTTTATTGTTGGAATAATGGATGGAATTTGGGCAAAACTTCTTCCAATATAACGGACACCAATTTGCAAATCAATGGTTTAAATACCTTACAAAATAGTTATTGTCATAAAATTGTACAATCCAATTTTTGCAATAAAACCAATGATTTAATTTCAGTAATTCCGCATTGCACTATTGAAACCAAGGCTGTTGGAGACACGAACAAAGCTTATGTAAAATGGAGTGCTTATGGAGGCTAGAATGCCACTAAAAAATATAGGATTTATAGAAAAAAGAAGACAGATTTGACTTTTGTTTTATTGGATTCAGTCGCTGGAAATCAATTGAATTATACTGACACATCCGTTTATTGTCATGTTATTTATGACTATAAAATTGAGGAAATAGAAATGGCCGGTAATTTGCAAAATAGCTTTAGCGATACGGCCCTTGCCAAACCTGTTCACTTTTTACCCCTACCACCGCCAGAATTATGGCGAACCACTGTTGATACAAATCTATACACAACCACCGAATGGAAAATGGTAAATAAAATAAAATTCCCAATTGGTTATTATACACTCTATCGTATGGAAAACACGAGATGGGAATTAGAAAAGAATTTTATTACTGGTACCGGTTTGATTTACCATAACGACCTTAAAACACAGGTTGAAAATCAAAAATACTTACTCAGTTAAAGCTACCGATGTTTGTCAAACTGAAAGCATATTTAGTAATCCTGGAAGAAGTATTTTGCTTAAAATTAGGCAAGAACCCATTAGCTTAGACCCTGTATTGTATTGGACACATTATATTCATTGGAATGAAGGTATAGAAGAGTATGTTGTAGAAAGATTGGGGAAAGATCTGAAATTCTTTGAATTGGCTAGGCTCAGTGGAAAAGACACAACATTTACCGACCGTAATATTCCCCATTTTTGTGAAAAAGAGGCTTAATAGACAAAATTAATGGTAAAAATCCTTAAAAGCCAGACATAGTATAGCTTTGCGACCAATCAAAGGTTATGAATAAAAAAAGTGCTTTTACTGTGGGTCTCCAATTACCTCAAA
>Ga0105048_10003268_pt1 | contig 26539 bp, 16 predicted proteins | sample MAT05_FD_78382 | JGI IMG/M metagenome (GOLD analysis project Ga0105048, IMG submission 78382) | Freshwater microbial communities from Lake Fryxell liftoff mats and glacier meltwater in Antarctica - MAT-05 | ecosystem: Environmental > Aquatic > Freshwater > Ice > Liftoff microbial mat | place...
AGCTCAAAGCTCAATCAGTCTTCCTTCCACACATGTCCTGTTAAATGAATAAATACATCTTCGAGGTTTGCTTTTTTTACTTCTTTTTTTCTTTCGAATCCCGTAGCGACCAATTGATCGATGAGTGCATCTGGTGCATCGAGTGCTATTATTTTTCCTGCTTCCATCACGGCAACACGATCGCAGAGTTGCTCTGCTTCATCCATGTAATGAGTTGTGATAACAATCGTGGTTCCATTGTCTCGAATTTTACGAATGAGATCCCATAAATTTCTTCTTGCTTGTGGATCTAATCCTGTGGTTGGTTCATCTAGGAAAACAATTTTTGGTTGATTGATTAAAGTCGTAGCAATGCTGAATCGTTGTTTTTGTCCACCACTTAGTTCTTTGAATTTCGCTTTGTGTTTATCTTCCAATCCAACTTGCTTTAACATGTCCATCGGATCAACATCTGCATTGTATAGTCCCGAAAAAAGTTCAATGAGTTCTGTTAATGTTAAGCTAGGGTAATAGCCGGCTGCTTGTAATTGTACGCCAATAATCTTTTTTATTTCGTTCGGACTTTTATCGATGTTCAATCCGGCCACCGTAACTTCGCCGGAAGTTTTTTCGCGTAAGGTTTCTATGATTTCTAATGTCGTTGTTTTACCTGCACCATTTGGTCCTAGCAATCCGAAAATTTCTTTGTCATACACATCGAAGCTTACACCCTTTACGGCATGGAAACTTTCATAACGTTTATGTAAATCTTTTACGGAAATGATTGGTGCATTGTTCATCGAAACAAAGATAGTCCGATTTAAATAGCTAATTTGATTTGGTGAGTGATTTTTAACAGACTTTTATTGATAATCCTTTCAGAGATAACTCATAAAGGCAAAGGCTTTTCTACCTTTAAGATAATTCATATTTTTTTCATGCTGGTAAGCTTCTTTTTCAAAGCAAATAGATCGATAAGCTGCATTGTGCTTTAATCCTTTTAATCGATAAAAAACATAGGAAGTAAAATACAAAATATAGAAGGGAATTAGTAGCAATTCTAATTGTTGTTGCAAATGAATACGTTCATGGTTGATGAGTACATCACCAACAGGAAGATCTTTTTTTCTAATTAAAATAAATGGAAACAATGCCGTTCCCGTGTAGGGTAGCCATTTTAACTTGACTTGTATTCCTTTCATTGCGCAACAGATTTAATACGATGATCATGATTTTTAATGATTAATCCCTCAACACGCAAAACTCACAGCTCCCAACTCAAAGCTCATCCAATTCTTAGGTTCAAGGCCACCGAATAGGTTCTCGGTGCCTGAATATCTGCCGGGCGCGTCATGAATTCTTCGTTCAACACATTTTTTACGATGAAGTTGAATCGTAGAATTTTTATGATTTGCCAACCCATACGTAGATCAAAAATCCAATTGTCTTTCGGTTGTTGATCACGATAGTTTTTAACACCGGGAATAGCACCTTCAAAGGCAGCATCAATATTTTCGATGTTGGTGTAATATCTTGCGCTGAGTCCTAAACTTATTTTTTTATAAGAAGTTTCAGAATCGAATTTGAGAAGATGTCGGAATCTGTATTTCAATATGTTTTCGGGAGAAGAGTTTCTGGCTGTGTCACGAGATGCTAAAAAATCAGTTTGGATGGGATCAATGCGTGTATAACCGGCTAATATAGTTTGATTGAATTTGCCGATTTTTCCATCTCCGGCAATAGAGAATTCAAATCCACGAATACGCGTATTGCCAATGTTAACAGATTTAAATCCTAATCCGAACAGTGGATCTGTTACCGGATTGCCCCAAGCACCGAAAGAGAATTCCATCATGTCGCTGAATTCGGTAATGAATACACTTCCATCTAACATTCCCCTCCATGATTTTATTTGCACAACTTGTTTCACACCCATCTCCGCCGACCAACCTCTCTCAGTTTTTAATTCTTCATTCGGATAAATAACAATGCTGCCCACTTGAGTGCGAATAAATTTCTCGGCGATGGACGGAAATCGAAAACCTTGTCCGAAGGAAGAGCGAATGAAACCGCCTAGCCAAGCTTGATAACTAACTCCGGTTCTGAATAAATATTGCGGGTCAAAAGATTTTCCGGAGATTTCACCTCCTTCAATTCTTCCTCCTAAGCTCACATTTAATTTTCCAAAATCACCATCACCCTGTGCATAAACAGCTATGTTTTGACCACTCTGCTTTGAGTATAAATCGCCATGTACTTGGGTGCGACTTCCTGAACTTCCAATAGAAATATTTATTTGTTCATTGAATCTTTTTTGTACTAAATATTCCGCATAATATAGATGAGAAGTAGCGCCTTGCTGCGTATTATTTTCATTCGAAGTGTAAAAATATCGAGTTCTCAGTTTATGAATCCATGTGCCCGGACTATAAATCAAATAGGGATCTAGAGTAACTCGATCGGAAGTATATTCACTCAGTGTAGATCCTGTTTGCCCGATGCCACCGCCGGGAATTAATGCACCGGTAGTATCATCTAGCCAAATTAAAAAAGTGCCTCCTTTTGATTGCTGCACGTTAGCGGCTATGCCTGCCGTTAGACCTTTTACTTTTTCAAAATTATAGCGTAAATGTGTATTGGCACGAATTCTTTTTTCGGTTTCTCCCTGGCGATACCCTTCGTCTTCGAAAACATGTGCACCTAACACGACTGATAAATTCTTGAATTTTTGTCGATGTGCAAAATTAACTCCGCTGGTCATTTGAGTATTTGATCCCCACCATTTTTTTGATGCATCTTTTGGGTCATCATAAAATCCTGTATAGGTATTCAAAATGGTTACGGGCTTTTCTCCTGGCATGGCTGTGCGCATATTGATAACACCATTCAAAGCAGAGGATCCGAACAAAGCTGAAGAGGCACCTTTTAATATTTCCACTTGCTCCATTTGTTCAATGGGAATAAAATTCCATTTAACATCATTCGCATCTCCCGCTAACATGGGTAAATCGTCTACCATCACCAATACTCTTGTGCCGGCGCCATAACTGAATCCGCTACCGCCTCGAATATTGGCTTGCCCGTCAATAACAGTGACACCTGGCACTTGTTCAATTGCGGTTTCTAAAGTATTTTCTATTCTTGATTCGAGCAATTTGGAAGGTAAAATCTCCATAGAATTTACAGTTTGCTCCAGCCTTTGTTCCAGTCGTCCGGCGGTAACAACCACCGGTTTCCACGTGTTAGAAACCTCGTTTTTAATGAGGCGAACGTCCAAGGACATAGTTTTTCCTGCTTCCAGAACAATCGTTTTTTCTAAAGGAAGATATCCTAAGAAGCTAAAAACAAATACATGTTTTCCTTCGGTAGATTTAATTTCAAAATAGCCGTTTACATCGGCTATCGTTCCTATCGTACTATTTTTCAATGCGACACTGGCAAATGGAAGAGCTTCTGCATTGGAGTCATCGACAATTTTCCCTTTTAAAAACGCATCTTGGCCATAAGAATTCAGAGTAATAAATAAGCCCAAAAAGAGCAATAACTGGAAGGCTTTCTTATGATGTTTTAATTCCATTTAAATAAATTTTGCCAAAAGATCAGCATTTTTTTATTAATCCCTATATTTGCGGCATCCCAAACGGTGATTTTAATCTTTCCCGATGGTGATTTTGATATGAACGAAGAAGAATTATTACATCGCATTGCCTTAAGTTTATTACCTAATGTCGGTCCTGTCATTGCGCGCGCCTTGTATAGTCATTGCGGAACTGCAACAGCCATATTTCGGGAAAGAAAAAGTTTATTAGCGAAAATTCCAGGAGTAGGGGCGAAGCGAATTAAAAAAGCTTTTGATGGTTCGGTAATGGAAAGAGCAGAGAAGGAATTGCGATTTATTAAAAAGCATAAAATTCAAATGTTGTTTTATACAGATGAAAATTATCCTCAACGTCTGCAGCAGTGTGCCGATTCTCCTTGCTTATTATATTTTAAGGGAAATGTTTCTTTAAACAAAGGACGTTTCATAGCGATCGTTGGAACGAGATCGTCTACTACTTACGGTGAGGGCTTAACGAAAACTTTGGTTGAAGACCTTCGTTCGCTCGATGTAACTATTGTAAGTGGATTGGCCTACGGAATTGATATATGTGCTCATGAAGCTGCTTTAAGTGCCAATGTGCCTACGATAGGGGTGACGGCACATGGAATGGATCGCATCTATCCGGAATTGCATAGAACAGTGGCGGGAAAGATGTTAACGAACGGAGGAATTTTGACGGAATACCCTAGCTTAACAGCTCCCGATCGGGAAAATTTCCCCTCGAGAAATCGAATTGTTGCGGGCTTATGTGACGCAGTGGTGGTGGTGGAAGCAAGTGGAAAGGGAGGTGCACTTATTACGGCTGATTTAGCACAGGGTTATGATCGTGAAGTTTTTGCTTTCCCCGGGAAAGTGAATGATGAATATAGCAAAGGTTGCAATGCGTACATCCGTGAAAATAAAGCGGCATTAATTACCAACGCTCAGGATTTAATCTGGATGATGGGCTGGAGCGACGATAAGAAGAAAGAAATGGCCATCAAACAAACTCAATTATTTTTTGATTTGAATGCTGATGAGCAATTGGTGGTGGATGTACTAAAAACGAATGGAGAATGTGGTGTAGATGTGATTTCTTCAATCACTGGATTACCCTTTTCTAAAATGGCAAATACGCTATTGCAATTAGAATTAAAAAATGCAATTAAATTGAAAGCCGGAAAGAGGTACAGTTTGTAAATTAAAATATTTTATTAAAAACCAGTTGCGATTTTTTTGCGTTTAAGACGAGTGAAATGGACCTACAACATTAATTTAATCCATTCAAATGTATAATTGCTTCGCGGGAAATAATAATTTTTAATTTTGTTTTCTTTTTTCTGTTTTGGTGAGACAAGTGTAGAAACACATAAAAATCATCGTAATTACTGATTCATTGATTTTACCATCACTTTTTCGGAATTGTTCAATTCGAAATAGTTTTGGAGAATGACACTAAATTTTTCCTTGTTGAGTGGTTTTTCTATAAACATTTTAATAGATGAATGATTAACTGCTTTAGAAACTTCTTCTAAATCGGTGGAAGAGGAAAGCATATATATGGAGCTTTTTGATCGAATCGGAGCGTCTAATTTTGCAAGCTCTTCCATGAATTGAAATCCATTCATTGTTGGCATGTTTAAATCCAATAAAATAATATCAGGAATGAGTTCGATCGTTTCTGTATTATTTTTCAAAAATTCTAGAGCTTTAAACGCACTATCGAACTGATCAACAAAGCTACTCTTAGACCATTTTTCAATTAAATAATTGGTTAGATAGAGATCTTCCATATTATCATCAATAATCATGAATTGAGGATGTGAAGTGTTTTTTTGTTCTGTCATTGTATTACATTCTAAATAAAGTTTTTTCTTTTTTGTATTTAGGAATATGAAATTATTTAATAATGAGCCTGAATTTCTACTAGTTGATTTACTATTTGTTCGAATCCCTCCGACTTGTCAAAAAATGAATGCACACCCATTTCGAGAGATATTTCCCTATAGGAATGACCAGATAAATTTGTGAATATGATTATTTTTATTTCCTTATTTATAGTCCGAATCGTTTTTATTAGATCGATTCCCTTACCATCTTCTAAATCTATATCCATTAACACTACACAGGGAATGGATTCTTTCGTTATCTTTAAAAATTCGTCGTAATTTTTTGCTTTGCCTATTATTTTAATTTGGTCATTTGCACTCAGTTCGAATACAATTTTTTCACACAGTAATGATGAACTTTCAACAATAATTATATTTATGTGTTCTTTGAACATAAATTGTAGGGTTTGTTTGTTCGTCAGGGCAAAGTGACGAATTTTTGAGCCCCAAACATATAGTTGGTACTGGGATTAATTTGTAGTTGGAAAGGGTACTTTTTGTAGTGTTTTATACTACAAAATCAATAAAAAATGAATTGGAATATGTAAGATTTAAAGAAAAGCTGATGAAACGATAAATTAGATTCGAGAAATCTGTAAAGTCAATTAGTTGAGCTAACAACATCACTTAGACTAAGGAAAGCGATAGAAATCCTGTGAAAATACGTAATGCATCAATTCAGCATTGTTTTTCAGACCAGTTTTTTCGAGGATTCTTGCTCTGTAAGTGCTGATTGTAGTCACATTTAAATGTAAGATTTCCGCAATTTCAGAAACTGTTTTGCCATCAGCAATTAATTTCATTACTTCAAATTCTCGATCAGATAATGTTTCGTGTATCGCTTTTTTGGGCTCATTTAAAAGTTCATCAGCTAGCTTTTCGGCCAGTGAGCCGGTGATGTATTTTCTTCCTGAAATTATTTTTCGAATGGCGAGTGTTAGCTCTTCAGCTGCAGTTTCTTTTCCTATAAATCCTGAAGCACCTGCCCTTAAAACGCGTAAGGCATATTGGCCTTCCGGATGTGAGGTGAGAATTAAAATGGGCGTTTTGATTGATTCTGCCATTGCGGTTTTCGTTACATCAAGTCCCGACATCAATGGCATTGTTATATCAAGAATAGCAATATTGTAATCTTGAGTTCTTAAAAAATGCAAAGCCTCTTTTCCTTGAGAAGATTCCGTGATTTTTGCATCTGGAAAATCCTCTTTTATAATTTGGATAAGTCCCTTACGAACTACCAAATGGTCATCGGCTATTAGAATTTTCATGATACTAAGATAAAGGAATTTTTAAAACCAATTTTGTTCCGCTGCCTTTTGTTCCTGTTATTTCCAAGTTTCCACCCATCATTTTCGCCCTTTCTTTCATGCCCAGAATCCCAAAGGATACTTTGTTGTTCAAGGCTTCTTCTGTTATTCCATGTCCATTGTCAGATATAGAAATTATGCAAATATTTTGTTCGACATTACCGGTGATGTGAATTGCGTCAGCTTTTGTATGACGGGCAATATTAGTTAGTGTCTCCTGTATAATGCGGTAAATACCAATTGAAATTGATTTCGAAAATTTTATTCCCTCTAATTCAGAATTAAAGATTGTAACAATTCCTGTATTGGCTTTGAATTTTTCAATTTTCCATTCTAATGCTGCATTGAGGCCTAAGTCATCTAGAATTCTTGGGCGCAAATCAGATGAAATCTTTCGTATGGAAGTTATTGTTTCGTCTACTATTTCATTGATAGAGGCTATCCGTTTTTCAACTTCTATCATCTGTTTTTCATCTCGCCATTTCTTTTTTAACCAGCTGATGTCAAATTTAATTGCAGTCATGTATTGCCCTAGAACATCATGAATTTCTCTAGCAATATTCGTGCGTTCGGTTTCACTGATGGTTTGAATGTGTTCTGAAAGTTTTCTGAGTTGATCAGTGGCAATTCGCTTTTGTTCTTCTGCTTTTCTTTTTTCTGTGATGTCAATAGCAATGCCTTCAATCAATCCTTCGGGGTACTCAGGGGAAAAACTAAGAACGCTGTTCTCTAGCAAATGTATTTGCTGATTTTCCGCGCTTTTCATTGTTACTTCAAAATTGCGGAGTGATTGCGTGCTTTGAAGCAAGCGAACTCTGTTGCTATGATATGAATTATCAATGGCCAGTAAGTTGATATTAAGTTTGCTGATTTCTCCGTGTGGTCCTAAACCTAAGAAATCAGAATATGCTTTGTTGCAATTGACAAGTTGTCCGTCCATTTTTGCCTGAAAAACGCCGGCAAGATTGGAATTAAAAAGTTGTAAATATTTGCTTTGAGCCTTGAGTTTTTCCACTTCTGCTTTTCTGCTTTCAGTAATATCTCGAAGAAATACGGAAACGCCTTCTTCCGATGGATGGATATATATTTCAAACCATCTGTTAAGTAAGGGATAAAATTCTTCAATTTTCAAGGTTTTATTTTCTTGAATGGCATTCTGATAGGAAGTATAAAATTTCCTGTTTTTGGCATTTGGAAAAGCCTCGAAAATATACTGTCCTATGTATTTGCTGTAATCATCTGCAACAACCTGCCCAATTCTTTTATTGATGTATACAATGCGGTGATTATTGTCGACTTGAAAAAAACCCATTGAAATATTTTCAAGTGTTGTTTTGTAGCTCGTTTCACTTTCCTGTAATAACCGGGTTTTTTCCTTGATTAATTTGTCGAGACGAGAGGGTTGTACGAAAATGTACCATGTAAAAAAACCTACCAGTAAAGATAAAACCACACCAAGCACTATGAAAACAATAAGATTTGTATTGACACCAGGACTTCTTGAAGAAATGTAAAATTTCCATTCTCCGTTTGGTATTTCAATGGATACAGTGGTTGCAGAATTTGAAATATTATTTCCGGGTAAAAACTTTTCTTCCTCATTAGTCAAAGGCTTAACTTTTACTAATTGATAATTAAATTTATTTGAAGAATTTGTATCTAGCCCACAGGCACGAAGCACAGTTGGAATCCTTGTTACTATTGCAGCAAAGCCCCAGAATTCATCATTTTTAAAGATGGGCGTTCTACTTATAATCCCGGTGCCTCCCTGTCTTAAATATAAGGGGCCGGCCACAAAAAATTGTTTGTTTTCGATGGCCGAAAATGCACCACTATTTCTTGAAGAATCATTGAGAATATTATAACCGAGAATGGATTCATTTCCTACGAATGGATATACGTGAGTAATGATTCCGCCTTCTACTATTTCTATAACGTCAATGTACTTATTTCCTTTTAAAATGTTTCTTGCAACATGGTCGAAATCTTTTGGTACTCCGTAATTCTGAATAATGAAAGCCAGGAGTTGTGTGCTCGACTGATGATTGCTGAACATTTCTTGCAAACGCGCTTTCGTTTCATTCGCTTTAAGATTTAGTTCTTTTTGTGCCGAGTTTTTAATTAACTGATAACGTTGAAGAGACAGCCATTGTGTAAGAACTAATAATATTAGGAAGGTGATGATGCCCGATAAAATCGGATATTTAAAAAGATTTATTTTTTTGAAAAAACTCATTAGTCTCTTTATTTTTTTATTAATTATGACTAATACTATTTTTGTGGTGAGAATAATTAAATGATATTTTTGTTTTAATATTTGAAAAATTTGCTGCCGGTTATCTTCATTTTTGTCAAAAGATTGCGATTAGAATATAGTTAGTTTCCGTTCATAAAAACAATTTTAAAAGTAAAATCAGCAGGATTAGCGGTAGCAGAAAAATTGCTGAACTGTGAACGAAGTAAGATAGTTTCCAATTTATATTGATATTCGAAGAGTAAAGTGGTAGATCCAATGTAGAACCAATTTGTGGGTAGAGGTTTAAAGAAATCATTGTCCAATAAATATACCTGCGTTGCTCCATTGAACGCGGTTTGACTATCAAGTTCAGCATAACTCAGTTTTATTTCTTTGTAGGCATTGACACCTGCTTGACCATACGATTGACATGCAGCGGGTGATATAGTAACAATCCTAGAGATGACATTGGCATTTCCGTTTAAACCCATCGGACCATTCGATCCCGGATCGCCTTTTTTAGAACAAGAACTTATTAATAAAACAATGGAAAGAATTATATTTATCTTCATTGTAAATTAGTTGGATAGTTTTGATAAGGTATGTTTGCTTTTGTTGGTTCTAGGTAATTGCACTATAAAAATAGTTTTTTATTTACTTGTTCCTACGAATTACGTAATTTTCTTCGATGTTGGGTTACAAATAGCATGATTTTGAGGATTGGAAAGCTTTTCATGTGTCTCCACTTCATAGATTATATCTCATTAGCAGATTCTCATTGTTCAAAATAATTTAGTTTGTAATACAGAAGTCTTAACTTTGAGGCTATAATCTGACAATCATGTACACTACACTTAAATCTGTTTTAACAAAAGAATTACAAGAAATCAAAGAGGCTGGTCTTTATAAATCAGAAAGAATCATTAGCACGGCGCAGGCCGCTGACATCACTGCAAACGGACTCAATGTAATAAATTTTTGCGCTAATAATTATCTCGGACTTTCATCTCATCAACGTGTGATTGACGCTGCAAAAAAAGCGATCGATACTCATGGTTTCGGAATGAGTAGCGTGCGTTTTATTTGTGGTACACAGGATATTCATAAAGAGTTGGAAAAAAAAGTTTCTGAGTTCTTAGGAACAGAAGATACCATCCTATATGCAGCTGCATTCGATGCGAATGGAGGCGTATTTGAGCCTTTGTTAAATGACCAAGATGCGATTATCAGTGATGAATTGAATCACGCTTCGATTATCGACGGAGTGCGGCTTTGCAAAGCACAACGCTATCGTTACAAACATAACGACATGGCTGATTTGGAAGAGCAGTTGAAAGCCACACAACATTTGCGTCACCGTATGATTGTTACCGATGGCGTTTTCAGTATGGATGGAACCATCGCTCAACTCGACAAAATTTGTGATTTAGCCGATAAGTATAAAGCATTAATTATGGTGGACGAATGTCATGCATCCGGTTTCATGGGCAAAACAGGCAGAGGAACGCACGAGCATTGCAACGTGATGGGTCGCATCGATATCATCACCGGCACTTTTGGAAAGGCATTGGGAGGAGCCATGGGTGGTTTTACATCAGGCCGAAAGGAAATTGTCGAGATATTACGTCAGCGTTCTCGCCCGTATCTGTTTTCAAATTCTTTGGCACCTAGTATTGTAGGAGCAAGTATAGAAGTTTTAAATATGTTGAGTTCAAGCACTGCTTTGAGAGATAAACTTTGGGAGAATACAGCCTATTTCCGAGAGCAAATCATGGCGGCGGGCTTCGACATCAAACCAGGTACTCATCCCATCGTACCCATAATGCTTTACGAAGCTAAACTAGCTCAGGAGTTCGCTGCGCGATTGCTCGATGAAGGAATTTACGTCATTGGCTTCTTCTATCCTGTTGTAGCTAAGGGCAATGCGCGTATTCGAGTTCAAATAAGTGCCGGTCACGAACGCCATCATATCGACAAAGTCATTGCTGCATTTACAAAAGTGGGAAAAGAATTGGGCGTTTTGAAGTCTGTATCTGCTTAAGTTTTATTTTTGTCCCTTCAAATTTCCACACTTAGCAATCTACAGAGATTCTAAGCTCCGAATTTGGGCCTATAGCTCAGTTGGTTAGAGCGCCGGACTCATAATCCGTCGGTCGTAGGTTCAAGTCCTACTGGGCCCACCACTGAAGTAGAAAGGCATGGAAACGCTTCATGCCTTTTTATTTTGTCTAATGGTTTGTTTTCTTCAATGATAAATACCTTTTGCCTAACAGTCAGGACTGTGCCCTTTATAGAAGAAAATGGAAACGCTTCATGCCGTTCTATATTCTATCAGTTAGTAGCTAATGTTTTTTCGTGATGATAATTTTGCAGTTTTCTATTTCAAGTTTGTGTCTAATAAAGCTTTACTGAAGAATGTTTTCTGTTATTATTGTTGTCAGAATTATTAAAAAATAGAAATTGTAATTTTTAAAAAAATGAATACATCAAAAAAAATAAATACCATCATCCTCGACCTCGGCGGGGTCATCATCGATCTCGATTACAATAGAACAGCAAAGGCTTTCGTCAATTTAGGCCTAAATAATTTTGAGGATATTTATTCCAAAGCAAAGCAATCGAATTTGTTCGATGATTTTGAAAAAGGAATTATTTCTCCGGATGCATTTCGATCTACACTAAAGGAACATCTTACCGAAAATGTAAGCGATGAACAAATCGACGAAGCATGGAATGCGATGCTGATTGATATTCCTGTACATCGTGTTGAATTTATAAAACAACTTAAACAGAAATACAAAGTATTTTTATTGAGTAATACCAATGCCATCCATGTTATAAGGTTTACTAAAATGGCTGATGCGATTTTCGGGAAAGATAATTTCCTTGCGCTCTTCGACAAATATTATCTCAGTTGTGAGCTTGGCATACGCAAACCCGATGCAGAAATTTTTGAGCGAGTCATCAGTGAAAATAATTTAGAACTTTCTAAAACGCTCTTCATCGACGATAGCATCCAACATATTGACGGAGCCGAGAAAGTTAATTTACCTGCCGAATTATTAAAGGTCGATTCAGGCGAGAAGTTGGAAGCAAGGTTTAAGTTTCTCCTGTGATTTATTTTCGTTTAAACAATATTTTCATTGGATTTATTGACACGGAGTTTGCTAAGAATTTCAGAGGTCACTATGTTTTTGTTGTAAATTGGAACTCCAATTAATGGGGTGAACGAACTCTGAGTGCTTTGTGAAAAACTGTATAACCTCTCCCTTAAAATATTGTTTTTGTTTTTTGAAGGCAAATACATAATGGCGCCCCCACATGGTGTTGTTTTTATAAAATTCCGGTTGGTTTTTATAGAATTATTCTCGAGTGATGGTAGCAGATTGACCCATTTGCGTTCAACCTCGACTTTGGGAAGTCGTGAAACGAGGATCAATGAAAAGGTAAAATATGCAGAAATATAAAGTAAATAAAATTTCAGGCTGATCATATAATAAATTATCAATAGGAAAAGTGATATACTGAGACGTAGAATTTCCTGGTTTTTAAAATTGGGTTTTATAGATTGATTCAGGATCATCGCACCATTAACCATCCCATATATACTGGAAATACTAAGGATTATTAATTCTACGGGAATTAGAAAATCTTGAAACAGCAACACTAAAGTTACACCTGCAGCGCAGAAAATGAGTTGTAAAATGGCGTATTGTTTATGCACTACGGATATATCGATCTTTTGTATTGCCTTGCGCGAATTCTGCAGACTTATATCTCCCAAACCCCAATTTGGTGGCATCCATAAAATTTTAATTTTGTTTTGCCAACCCGAAGTTGCCTTAATAAGTTTCCAAAGATGATTGTAATGGAAAAAAATAGCGCGAATCGGACTATCGTCCACATAATCTTCGTTCGTAATTCCAAATTCAACGGGTTCTGTTCTTTCCTGAAAAGTTCCAAATAATTTGTCCCAAATAACAAAAGTGGAACCGTAATTTTTATCTATATATATATTATTTTTTCCATGATGTACACTGTGGAGAGTAGGTGTTATAAGAATTTTTTCTAAATATTTCATGCGAGGAAAGTTCTGTGTATGTTGAAAAAAATCATAGATGCCTGAAATTTTAAATGTTAGTATAAGTACAAATGGAGAGAATCCTATAAGAGGAAGAACGATCCAAAAAGGGATCCTATTTAAGCCCTGGAACGGAGATGTTCTGAAGCCATTCGAAAAGTTAAAATGATCGGAAGAATGATGCGTGAAATGCCCGGCCCACAGAAAATTGATTTCATGTGAAAATCGATGGTACCAATAGGAAATAAAATCGATGGCTAAATATGCCAATATCCACTGAACCCAAGTGTTCTCAAATTCATACCATCTGTAATTTTCATATACATAGCTAAGCACAAAGTAAAATATCAAGTACCCTATAATCGAAAACAACTGATCAATGGCTCCAATTGCCAGGTTTATTACAGTATTGCGGTGACTGTATAATTTTTTCCCCTGCTTGTTAGAAATATACCATTCTATAAAAGCGATAAATAAAAATACTGGTAATAATAAAGCAATGTCATTGATCATAATCCTATAAATATAGTAGTTTTCTTCTTAACTCAGTAAAAAGATACTTAGAAACAAGTAATTATGTAAATATTTTTAATTGGCAGCGAAAGTATGCTGTTCGTCTACTTCTGACAACATGAACAATAGTCTCTAATCAGTAGTTTTATGCTGCTCCTGAACCATCATTTCAGCCTGCCTCATTGCAAGCATTGCTTTTTTCTTTTTAGAATACGGATTTTGCAGATTTAAAAGATAAATGCGGATTTACATTATTCTGATTTAATACTCCTACTCGTCAATTTACTCATAACTTGAGGGTGTAGGCCGATAGCTATCGGGCGAAGACGATTCGAGTGCTTCAGCCTCATAACTTGAAACTCTCCGCTCAAAACTCACTGCACACCGCTCAAAACTCACTGCACACCGCTCATAGCTCATAGCTCAAAGCTCACCGCCTCTCCTGGCACAACTCAATCAACACCCCATTACTACTTTTCGGATGTAAAAAACAAATGAGTTTATTGTCGGCGCCTTCTTTTGGTTCTTTGTTGAGCAAAATAAATCCTTCGGCTTCGAGACGTTTCATCTCTGCATAAATATCATCTACATCAATAGCTACATGATGTATGCCTTCGCCTTTTTTCTCTATGAATTTTGCAATGGGTGAATCAGGACTTGTGGCTTCGAGTAATTCAATCTTATTCGGACCTACTTGAAAAAAAGATGTTTTGACACCTTCGGAAACTACTTCTTCAATTTTATAATGCGGAGTATTGAAAAGTTTCGCGAATAATATATTTGACTCTTCTATCGATTTTACGGCAATGCCGAGATGTTCAATTTTATTCATAAAGCAAATTTAAGCTTATTTGTGAAGCCACGAGTCTGTTCAATTGCGATCATTTGATTTCCTCGCCTTCATCGTTCTTTGGGATGAAATTATAATGGATAAATGGTGTAGTCAGAATTGTTGTTTCTGATGATGCTTCCACAGGACGTGCACTTCCCTCTAAATTTTTATCTTCACTTTCATCGAAGCTTCCATCTTCGTAAGATTCGATGATTTCATTTCCTTCCGCATCGTAAATTTTATCATCTTCCAATTCATCTTCCCACACATATTTTGGTCTTTGCGGACCTTCATGTCTAAACATCCACGATAAAAGCAATCCTGCAAATCCGCCAAAAAGATGTCCTTCCCAACTCATGTCTTTAAACCAAGGGAAAATTCCCCAAATCATTCCGCCATACAGAAAAATAATAATCATACTTACCGCCATCATACTTCTCCATTTTCGCCAGATGCCACTGAAGAAAATAAAAGAGGCAATTCCATACACCATTCCACTAGCACCAATATGATAGGAGGGTCTTCCGCCCAACCAAAGCCAGGTCCCTCCAATAAGCCAGAGCAGTACAAATACTTTCAATGAAACATCCTTGTAGAAATAACGCAATAATGCCATCAACACAAATAACGGTACCGCATTGGAGAAAAGATGATCGTAATCTTTATGGATGAGCGGGAAAGTTAAGATGCCTCTAAGTGCATCAATCGATCTTGGAAAAACACCCATGGTGGCGAAACTGACTTGATTACTGACTTCAAAATATTTAATAAAAGCAATAATCGCTACAAACAAAGCCCCGGGAATAAATGCGGATATAATATTTTTTACATCGGGTTTCATACGGCAAATTTATAAAAATAACTCCTGGGTCTCTGTGTGAATTGTTACAGACCGGTCTTTATCGTTTCATTTTGTATGCTATTTACTCTAGTTTGATGATTTTTTCAGTGTAGAATATAATTCCACTTCGGATGGAAATTAAATATACACCCTGGTTTAAGTTTTCGCCCAAAACCATGACGTTTGAATTGCCTGCATATTGCATTGAAGTAATTAATTGACCACTGATGCTATAAATGTAAACATCTGCCTTTTTCAAATCAGCTTTAGAAAAATCAATAACGAATTGACTTCGAAACGGATTTGGTGATATGGAAATATTGATTTTATTTTCAAAGGTGTTTATTCCTGTTACAACATTTCCTCCAAAACAACTGTCAAAAAAGTTTTGAATGACATCTGTAGCAAGAAGCAATTCAGGTACTGAATGCAGGGAAAGAGCAGGAGTCGTTGATCGTGCCCAAACCACTGAAGTTGTCAAATAATTAACTTCGCCTGGTTGCAATATAAAAGGACCGGCAGCAGATACAAAACGCATATCATGAGGAGTAATTCCTGAGTTGTACATTGTCCAAGATGTACTGAAAGATGGGTCCGAAGTATTTGGAAATGCAAAGTTGGTGATGCTAGTAGTTGCACCTGGACCATTTCCTCTGCCATCGCCTCCATAAAAAATGGGCGTGTTGTCGCACCAATAAGCGTTTAGCATTTGATACATTTCTTGTGCTGAACCCGGATTTCCAGTAGGGACATTATTGGTATTGGTGAAATAAATAAAAGAATTCATCAAACAATTTTCTCCGGGCTCATCCACCCATCCATTTCTGTTGTTGTCAAAATTGTCATTAATGTCTGCGAAAGGTCCTTGAAGAAAAAGCAATCCTGCTGCCGGAGGTAATGCACCGTAACCGAATGTATCAACAGGGAAAGCATTGTATACATAACTTAAACTTCTTGAAACATCACAACCGACATAATCGTCATTTTCATTTCCAATTTCCGCATCGAGCCACATGCCGGCGTGCGTGTCGAAAAGTGTAGTTGTGCCACGATTAATAATTTGGTATTTGTAAAATGTAGCGTTGTTGATAGCAGTGTTGAGTGAACTATAAGCAAAAGCTTGCGCTCGAATTTCAAGACCGATAGGAGCAGTATTACTTTCTGTCTTTATATTTCCAATATCATTGAATACCCACCAGATGGATTTGTCTCCATAAAGATAATCGTCGCATTCAGGAATTCCTGTGTTGGAATTGCTCGTATACACACCACTCAAATTAAAATAGGGATAATCTCCATCAATGAAATTATAGATGCCATCGTTATTCGCATCGAAAAATGGAGCTAAAAATGGTAACTGATTTAAGGTGACATCCCCATTTCCCGGCCAAGTTTGAATAGCAGAGCTTGCCAAGCCACCCGCAACAAATGACATTACTTCCGCCTTCGTGATTGGAAACAATGTATCAAAACTACCGCAAGTATTCAAACTGATACTTGTTGTTCCAATATTGGGATCAGTGCTGATTGGACCCGGCCAAAAATCATTTCCGGCTTGACGATAGGACTGAGCAGCTACCATCAATTGATTCATTGCATCAAAGCCGCCAATCCAAAAACTCCCACTATACATAGAGTGTAAACCGCTGCCTATCGGCACCTCATAATTCTCATGGAAAAGACCTGGTGTAAGCCATAGGTCGCCTCCGTTTAATATTTTTGCTCTTACATTATTTACGTCCAAATCAATTTGTGCCGTAGGCGGCGGGCAATTTTGTGCAACACTTTGAAATGCAACAAAACTGAATACGAAATAGAGTATAGATTTTTTCATGTTAAAAGTTTTAAAAGAATATATAAATGTAATACCTTATTTCGAATCATTCATTTTTATTGTGTAAAATGTTTGTCATATTCATTTGAGCAGATGTATTACATTTGCGCTCATGCACCTCTCCTTACAACATCGTTTTACCGGCCACCAGGGTTCCGTTTATGCTTTGGAATCGGGAATGGAGGCCGATGCATTTTTTTCTGGAGCGGGCGATAAAGTAGTGGCAAAGTGGAATGTAAATCATCCTGAAGAAGGATGTTTAATTGCCAAAGCCACCGATTCCATTTATTGTTTGCGATTGTTGAAGGAACAAAATCGATTGCTTATCGGACAAGGAAGCGGAGGCATGCACGTAGTTCATCTTTTGGAAAACAAAGAAGAACGTTTGTTGAAATTGCATGATGCTCCCATTTTTACCATTGCCCATAGTCCGTTGAATAAATTGCTTATTACTTTGGGTGGAGATGGGCTGATCAGCGTGCTGAATGCTCAAAGTTTGGAAGTAGTGCAGAGGCTCCGCTTAACGGATAAAAAATTGCGTGCCTTGGTTTTTAACAAGGCAGAGTCTTTGGCGTATATTGGCTGTGGAGATGGGAGTGTAGTATGTCTTTCTATTCCCGACATCAAAATTACGCATCGTTTTCAAGCGCATGGATTAGATTTTTCTGTGAATGCTTTGTGCTTATCACCCGATGGAAATTTTTTATTAAGTGGATCACGTGATGCACATTTGAAAGTTTTTGATTTGGAGAATTTCGAGGAAGTGAAATCAATACCCGCGCATAATTTTGCAATTTATGATATCGTTTTTGATCCTTCCGGAAAATATTTCGCTACAGCGAGTAGAGATAAATCTGTAAAAATTTGGGATTACGAATTGATGAGTGTTTTGGAGCGACTCGAAGGCAACGACGGTAAAGGACACATCAACTCTGTCAATAAATTGATGTGGATGCAAGATGGAACTCTGCTTTCTGCCGGCGACGATCGTGCGATTCAATCCTGGAAAATTTAATTTTGTACTCATCAAAGATTAAAATATTGAATTTGTTAATGCAGGTGTTTCGCGAGGAGAAGCAGAGTCGCAGTTTTAAAATTGCAATGAAGGAAATCAACTGTAGTGAATATATATCCAACATCATCTAATTTCTTGTCTGATTGATTTCTTAGTTTATTATTGTGGTTGGGCTGCATTTAAAAATGAGTGGTACTTGTTCATTGTGTTTTTATAATGACAATAATGTTCCAAGCATTTTGTTTTTTTAATTTAAAATTCAGCGTCTCTGCATGATTCATGTGCTTGATAATTTTTACCCTTAATATCTACTGTAACGATAAATTAATAGTATAGAAGTTTGAATGAATATTTCCCGGATTTATTTTTGGGTTCAAAACAATTTCATAGTCAAACGCAGATCATTTTTACGAAAAAATTTATAAAATGAAGAATAAAAAACCCCGAAAATTTCTTTCCGGGGTTTTCGTAAATGGATGATTTTATTTAGATTTAATCAACCATCAATATAATTTGATCTTGTTTATCATTCAGCATTAAACTTACGAAGTAAACTCCTTTTGCGAAATGATCTACGTTGATTTGTTCAATTTGCGAACCGATACCGGATTGTCCTGTTTTGAAGAACATGGTTCTTCCGATATTATCTGAAATTCGAAGTTCATATTGGCTGCTTTCTTCAGAGTAAAATTGAATATTGATGAGATCTTTTGCAGGGTTAGGATACACCAACATTTGAAGCAAGTTGTTTGCATCATCCACTTTTGAGCAATTGTTGATGCTGATGTTCCCCCTGCTGCGTAACACACTTGTACCGCATGCATTCGAAGTGCTCACCTGAATGGCTTGTCCGATTGCAGGACTTGCTTGCCATTGTACCACTACGTTCTTTGTTCCTTGTCCTGAATTAATCATTCCACCGGAAGTGAGTACCCAATTGTAGTTGTTAGCTCCAGTCACGGTTGTTACGCCATATCCCTGTATACTATTTGTACAAACTACATTGCCGGCAGGCGATATCACGGATGCGATTCCAGGTTGTCCTGTAATACTCATTGTTCTTGCAAGACTATTTCCGCAAGCATTGACAGCTCGTACGATGACAGATGAGTTTCCGAAGATTCCAAAATCTACGGTGATAGAATTAGTACCCGCTCCGGAAATAATACTTCCGTTGTTAACGGTCCAAGTATAGGAATTAGCATTAACAACTGAAGGAATGCTGAAGACAACATTTCCGGTCTCGCACAAACCATTTTTAATTCCCGTGATGGCAGTTGGAGTAAGTGGTAAATTCATGGTGAGCGTTTTCGTTCTCATGGGACTACCACCGCAAATGTTTTTAGACTTCACAGTTAGAGTTCCACCAACATAAGCACCGGTAATTTCTACCGTAAGAATATTGGATCCTTGTCCGCTTTGCACCAGCATTCCTGTAGGTGTTGCCCATTCGTATTCTGTAGCTCTAGCAACATTTGAGATACTGTAAACAGAGACATCGCCTGCGCAATTTCTTCCCGGACCGGAAATAGATGGCGGTGTAACGGGTGCGGCTACCTGATATTCTATATCAATACAAACAGAGTGGCTTTCAGCACAAGAATTGGAAGCGACTACACAAGCTTGGCCATTGACACCACTTTGAATGGCAAGATTACTCCAGTTCATTACGATGTTTGAATTACCTTGTCCCGAGCCAATGTAACACCCTGCTGGAACTGTCCATGCATATGAGCTTGCTTCAGGAATTGCATCTATACTTAATGCTCTACTTCCGTCAATACCGGCAAGACATGCTTTTGCTGCACCGCCGCTCATACTTACAGAGGATGGTACAATATCAACCAATACAGATTTTGTACTTGTATAAATTCCATCTTCATAAATTACTACATAATTAGAAGGAACAATCATATTCATGTTTGACGGTACAATGGTATAGATTCCCGCGGCAACAGGTCCCGGAGGAAGTGGAGCATTTAAATTATCCAGTAAAGTATAATCAGGACCAGATACCACTAAACTACTATCGGCATCGAAGTAACGATAACCATCTAAAATGGCAGTAAACGGAGCGGTTATTCCATCACATGCCACATTAATGTCTTCTGCAGTTACAGTAAGCGAAGCAGGGATGATGGTGAGTGTTCCTAATTCATAACTGATATCGAAATTCTCATTCAGCAATGCTCCCGGAACTATCGAATGAACACCCACTTCTAATCCTGTAATTAAATTGATGGAATTAAAGGTGAGGGAATCATCGGCAGGTGCATCAACATCATCTTCGTCAATAATAATGAACATGTCATCGTCGTTTTCATCAGCAACCGTTTCGCCGTTCACCAATGCTCTTCCGTTTACTAAAGCTCTTGCATTGACGAGTGCACGACCGTTTACAAGCGCTCTTCCATTTACCAAGGCTCTTGCATTCACCAAAGCACGACCGTTCACCAAAGCTCTAGCATTCACAAGAACTGTAGTGTCATTGTCATCTTGATAATTGAATACCGATGCAACGGCAACATCTACAATATGATTTGTATCTAATGTGTAAGATCCATTTACTAAGGCGCGTGCATTTACTAAAGCTCTTGCATTTACTAAGGCCCTTGCACTTGCCATACAGCTTAGTTGGTCAATATCTGCATTTACCAATGCTCTTCCATTCACTAACGCTCGCGCATCTACCAAAGCAACCTCAGAAGCTAAATCGATTTCGTGTGCAGTTTTGATTTCATTCGCGAAAGCAACTTGTTCAAGAGCAGAAATCATGGAGCCAGGATAGGTATACGTGAATTGTAATTCTTCAATAAGATCACCATACGTAATGGTCGTATCGTTTGGTTTAATCACCAATGGCATTTTTTGAACTGACAATACACCATCCGTAAATTCATAGTTGTAGAACTCTGCCAGTGTTGCTGAAGCGGGCAGCAATAAGTTGGTTACATTAGATGCAGGACGTATAAAATACAACCCCGTATTGCTTGCACTGGTTGCTGAACTGGTATAAGTAACATTATTGTCTAATCCTAAATCAGCAAGTGTTAATCCGGTACTAGCAAGAGGCTGACCGTTTACGGTCACTGTTGAACTAAATGTAGGCAACTGCTCGCCGTACTTTTTGATTTTATTCTCGGCCGTAACAACGATGTTGCTCACAGGAGTTCCTAATAAAAACAAGGAGTCGGAAACACCACCATCCAATCCGGATGTTGAAATTGGAGGATTGTAAATACGCAGTGGCGGATTTCCAATAAACACCGGAATGTTTACACTCAATAAACCTGAATTTAATATCGTTGCCGAAAGAGTATCATAACGGAAAATTACTTTCGCATCGTTGCTGAAGAACTTTCCTGTTACCAATACCTCTACTGCTTGAATGCCTGGAGTAAATGCTGAATCTGCGAGTGATCGATTAAAAGCAATGGGAGCAGGTCGTCCCAAAGTATTAAGTGCAGAATCTGCTTGTACAAAGCCAAAACCTGAAATCGCATCATGACCCGGAGTGTACATATCAAGAGAAGAACTTAGAAGTAAGCTTTTCATTTGCGCCGGGCTCATTGCAACATTGTTAAACTTTTTATTTGCTTCTTGCAATAGTGCTGCAACAGCTGCGATGTGTGGTGCTGCGCAAGAAGTTCCAAAGAAATTCGGGAACAAATCTCCATCAATATTTACTCCGCCCAATGCAACTGTTGTGTTCACGCCATTCGGTCCCATGATATCGGGTTTTTGACGCACGGTTCCTTTTACTTCCACGCCACCGCGGGATGAAAACGAAGCAGCAGTTGGCGGATTGACGCCGAATGCAGGCGTGTTAGTATATAATACCGCTCCTACAGCAATTGCTCCTTCTGAATTAGGTTGACCAACTACAGTAGATCCTCCATTTGTGTATTCGTTGATCACAGCATCACCACGGAAGATGATATATTTAAATTTAACATTATTGCTACCCCATTTGCGGGTAATCATAATGTTCGCATTGGTATTTCCTCTTACAACGAATGGTAAAACTTCCAATGGATCACCCCAAATATTATTTCGGTTAAATCCAAACAAGCGATTGCCCAAATTGTCGATCAGATAAATGTCGAGATCATTCATTACACCCGGCAATTGTCCAAGTGAATAAATGGAATCTTGCCATTGTAATACGATGGTATAAGTACCTTGTTTAAGAGTAATGTTTTGATAAATATCTCCACCGCCAAAATTGTGTGCTGTACCGGTATATCCTGCCGGAGCAGAAACAGGATTGAAAATACCTTCATAGGATGCAGTTCCAAAATTTCCTGCCGCAGAAATATAAGTAGTTCCATTTGCTACTGCTTTGTCTACAGCTTTTGAAACAACTCCATCATCAAAGAAGGGTTCAGTGATATAAGTTACATCATCAACAATGATATGACAACCGACAGAATCTAATGCATGAATTCCTTCAGCAAAATTTCCAGCACTAACAAATCCCGAGTGGAAAGCTAATTCTGCTTTTGGAGCAATATCATGAATGATTTGCAACATCGCTCTTCCTTCATCGCTTCTTCTTCCGTAAGGATATTCTTGTACAACTTGAACAGGTGTTGTGAAATTTGGATTGTCTACACCCGGTAAATCACCATTCAAGATGTCGGTGCCGGCAGGATTTCCAAAGAGTGAATTATAACTATCTGAAATCACTCCAATTTTTATTCCTTGCCCATAAACATTCCATGCCAACGATGCCGTATCAGAACGCATAGAAACACTTCCTAATGTACTAGTGAGTCCAGTGTTAATGTTATTTGTATTGGCAAGACTTCCAGTAATAGGTGGATAGTATGGTCGAACATAATTTATCAAAGTAGTAAGAGAATCTAATTTTGAAAGATTCACAATGGGGATGAGTCCGGTGATAATAAAAGTAGTATCGCCATTATCAATGAAATCGCTCATTGCATAATTTGGCGTTTGCATCAATACGAATACACTATCGTGTTTACCAAAATCACAAATTATTTCAATAAGAACTTTGGTGCTGTCAATTAGGAAAACCGTATTGTTAGCTGTAATAGTATCTGAAATGGTAGTCGTAGTTGCCAATTGGAATAATTCCGAACCGATAAGGTTAGGAACTAATCCGGCACCCGGTGGAGTATAATAGGGAACAATGCATGGCTCGGTTTCCATCACCATAACAATTGAAGCAACAGTTGAACATCCAAGTAGATTCGTAACCGTTACAGAATATGTTCCTGCAACAGTTATTGTGATATGAGTATCTGTTGAGTTGCCTGTTGACCATAAATAACCATAGCCCGGAACCGAATCTACACTTAATATAGTAAATCCAATATCTGGGCAAAGTAAGCTGGAAGTATTAATTGTAACAGGAGGTGCACTATCAGCCGGCACCACGATGATCGTATCAGTGATACATAATCCATCGTTTACTGTTAGTGTATAAGTGCCCCCGGGAACATTCGAGAAGTATCCAAAATTATTTCCGGCACTGTACGAAGTACCTACTAAATTGTATGTGTCATTAATATCTTCTGCTCCACCTCCTGAGGTATTAACTACATCCAGCTGATTAAAATAACCAAGGTCCACAAAGCCGGTGGCCTGTCCGTTACATCCTGCATTTCCAATGGTTAGTACACTGAAATCAAATGAGGCATTGATGTAGATGGTGATGGAGTCACTGTAAGAGCAACCATGTATATCAGTAGCGGAAACGGTATACGTAGTTTCCGATGTAGGTGAAGTTGTATTCGCTTGGGTCAATGGTCCATTACTCCATGAGTAAGAAGCAAAGCCTGGTGTGGCATTTAATGTAAGTGAACTTCCGGGACAAATATTCCAGTTGGAACTTGGTCCTGCATAAACTTGATCGTAAACTACGGTAACAGCTGGGGAGTATGCAGAACAAAGACTTGATGTTATTTGCACATCATAAGTATATTCAACTCCTACTGTGATAGACGCTGAACTTTCTCCTGTTGACCATAAATACGAATCATAAGACATTGCATCTATTTTTCCAATAGCTACTGCATCTATTTCATTCCAGTCCAACACTGCCGGTGAATTCATAGCTATTCTTACTTCTGAAACATTATATGATGTTGTGGGGAAAGTAATATGAAGAATATTGATGGCATCGGCTTTTTGTCCGGCACTCGCAGTGTACACTACATCGAATAAAGAAGTATTTGGATTTTTTACATAAACCGTGTCAATAGAGCCAGCAGAATAGGTTTCATAAATATCTATGAAATTAATGGGTGCCGGATCGGCGAAGGTTACTTCGATAAATTCTCTTTGGTCGTCTTGTCCTAGTGGTGACCATGCATTTTCATTATCACTGTAAGAAGTAACGTCAGGTGCGCCTAGAATTCGTGCAGCTGAATAACTTGTGTTAGAGTATTCTGAACTGAAGGCAGTAACGGCAGTGGCATAACGCAAAGAAGTTAATTGTCCTACACCAAGAGCAACTGTTTCATTGTTGCAAGTAGGAAGCTTTAAAGTAGAGTAGGTAATAACAGGAGGATATAAAAGACCATCTTCATCAAAACTCAAATCGCAATCATCATCAATTCCGTTGCAAGCTTCTGTTGCACCCGGATAAACCGAGTTGTCTGCATCGTTACAATCGGTATTGTTATTCACACCACACGCTATTGGGTTTCCTGTGCCAAAACCATCATTATCAAAATCTACATATAATAATTGAGTATCGTCACAGTCCGTATTGTCTAAAACATATCCAAGGGGTGCACCATCACAAGTGGAAAGCGAATCATTGAAATCACCAAAAGAATCTCCATCCACATCTGCATAATAAGTGGTGAAGGGAAGTCCTTCATCTATGAATAAATCACAATCATCATCGATGCCATTACAGCTTTCCGTTTGACCCGGGTTAATAAAGAATTCGTTATCGTCGCAATCTGTATTGTCATCATCTCCACATGCAACTGGGAGGCCTGCACCATACCCGTCTTCGTCGTTGTCAGTGTATTGCACCTCTGCATCATCGCAATCTAAATTGTTGCTTACACCACAAGCTACTGCATTGCCTACACCAAAACCATCATTATCTAAATCTACATATAAAAATTGAGTGTCGTCACAGTCGGTAAAATCTAATACATAGCCGCTCGGCTGTCCGGTACAACTTGGTAGAATTGACAATGGATTTCCAAAACCATCACCATCTGTATCCGCATAATAGGTAATATTTGGGTTGACAGTTACAGTAACTTGAGTACATGCTCCCGGAATAACACATCCACCTTCACCACGAACATAATAAGTAGTAGTAGATGCAGGACTTACATTAAAAGTGGCACCGCTATGAACAGATGTACCACTGCCGCAGCCACCAATATACCATTCCCAGTTTGTTGCGCTATTTAAATTTCCTGAACTTACGGATAATATTGTACTGTCTCCAGCACAAATTAATTCATCGGCAATAATTGGCAAATCTGGATTAATACAGTTTAATTCTCCAACAGCAAAATCACTGAAAGATGTTAATCCGTTAATTTCAATCGAACCTGATGAAGCTCCGGCAACGGAAGGGTAGGTCCAGTCAGGACTATTGTATTTCGCCGCCACCATATTATTCGCTACAACAAAAGGATCAATCTCTCCGGAATTGTAATTTAGATTAAGTGTTGCATTACTAAATGAAGCACCGTTATTCGTAACCTTCCAATGTCGATTTACACTTTTAGCCGGTTGGATATTTGATGTGGCTATATTCGGATGATCCGTATTGTGGGTAGAAATAGTTACACCGGCAGAAAAAGTATTATTGAATAGTGTTAAAGTTACAGGTCTGTATCCACTTGCATCTCCAATTCTATATAAAAGTGAATAAGATCCGAGAGGAAAAGTGACCCTCAAATTTCCATCTACAAACGTAGAATTTCCGGAGTTATCTTGGACAGAAGCAAATTCTGCCAAAATAGCAGTATGAGGTCCTGTGTGTAATCCGCCGTAGTTAAAGTTGAGCGCATACGTGAAAGTTTGATCGCCGCCTAAATAAATACCATACGTATTATTAAATGTAATTAGTTGTTTTATTGTTCCGTTTCCGGCAATGGTTTGGTTGTCGCTAGAGCCGAAATAAGTTATATACGCTAAGTCAATCGTTCCATTGTTAACAAGCAATTGTGCGCCATATCCTAAGGAGCCATTTCCTGCCATCCTGGCTCCGTTATTTACTATGAGGTTTCCTGAAATTCCTAAATTTCCTCCTTGTATAGTGAAGTCATCCCCAGGCCCATCATTGATAGTTAAAGTTGTACCAACGTTAACACCGAAATCACCTCCTGATTCTATAATGGTTTCGTCCACCGTAACATCAAATGCAATGGTGATTAAATGTCCATTGCGGATGGTAGTAACACCACTACTAAAATTAGGGGAAG
>Ga0105048_10003269_pt1 | contig 26537 bp, 22 predicted proteins | sample MAT05_FD_78382 | JGI IMG/M metagenome (GOLD analysis project Ga0105048, IMG submission 78382) | Freshwater microbial communities from Lake Fryxell liftoff mats and glacier meltwater in Antarctica - MAT-05 | ecosystem: Environmental > Aquatic > Freshwater > Ice > Liftoff microbial mat | place...
CTCACGCCCGAGAATGAGCCCGACATTTTCCACGCGCTGCACTTCGGCTCCGTATTGGAAAATGTGGTGTTCGACGACGAGGGGCATCACGTGGATTTCCACGACACGAGCCTCACGCCGAACACGCGCGGCGCGTATCCCATCGAGTTCATCCACAATGCGAAGATCCCGTGCGTGGCGGGGCACCCGACGGACATCATCTTCCTCACGTGCGATGCGTTCGGCGTGCTGCCGCCCGTGTCGAAGCTCACGCCCGAGCAGGCGATGTATCACTTCATCTCCGGCTACACGGCGAAAGTCGCGGGCACGGAGGTCGGTGTCACCGAGCCGTCCGCGACGTTCTCGGCGTGCTTCGGCGCGCCGTTCCTCGTGTGGCATCCGGCGAAATACGCCGAGCTGCTCGCGGAGAAAATGAAGGAGCACAAGGTGAACGTGTGGCTGGTCAACACCGGCTGGTCCGGCGGCAGCCACGGCATCGGCTCGCGTATCAAGCTGAAGTTCACCCGCGCCATCATCGACGCGATCCACAGCGGTGCGCTCGCCGGTGCTCCGACGCAAACGGATCCCGTGTTCGGATTCCAAATCGTGACCGCCGCGCCGCACGTGCCCGCGGAAATCCTCATCCCCGAGCACACCTGGGCCGACAAGGAATCCTTCCGCGCCACCGCCAAAAAGCTCGCGAAGCTGTTCGTCGAAAACTTCAAGAAGTTCGAAGCCGGCGCGTCGCCCGAGGTGAAAGCTGCGGGGCCGAAGGTGTAGGCCACGACGAAACGGCGCCCGTCGTCGCCGCTGACTTATGCACCCATGCATGCGTTTGGATCCGGGCGTGATTTGATTCGAGTCCACGGCGACGTTGCGCAGATCGTGGCAGGCGCAAGGAGGGGCGCTTTGATAGCGCCTTCTGGCAGCGGTCGCTCCGCGCCGCTGCCAGCCATGAGTGTGGCAGCGGCAAGGGATCCTCGAACTTCGCATGCTCTCGGCGAGGGTCACGCCTCTGGCTCGATGCGGCGCGGAGCGACCGCATCGAGAGGGCGCTATCAAAGCGCCTCTCCTTGATCTCGCCGGCACGCCTTCTTGGACAGGACATGAATCACGCGCTTTGGATCCAAGGGTTCGTATATTTTTGCGAATTGGTATGAGCCCCCAATCCGGGTGGGAGTCCTGTGGCGGGTGAGCAGAGGAACTTAGTCCGCTGCGCGGCTTACCCCGCCGTCACGGGCATGAGCGTCATCGTGTCGTTGCCGAAAATATCGATCACTTTTACGGCGACGACGTAGCGGCCCGGTTTTGCGTAGATGTGCGCCGCGCTCGTGAGTTCCAAGTCGCGGCTCTGCCGGCTGCGGATGCTCTGCCATTCGTTCTCAAAGATGTAGGCGCCGGTCCAGCGTTCCTCGAAATCCACGAACTCGCCTTCGTCCTTCATCACGCCGGGCAGTTCGCCTTCCACGCCCGTGCGCTTGGGAACCTTGATGATCTCCTTCCGGTTCTCGTAGTCGAAATCCACCGCCCAGTAATCCACCCAGTCGGTCCATTGCTTCGTGAGGGCACGTCGCGGGAGAGGATGCCGTTTTGTCCTTGCTGAATTTCACCAGCTTGCCGGCTTCGCACACGACTTCGCTCTTGCCGGCTTTCAGCTCCGCGGTGATCGAGTCCACCACGCCCTGCGAGTAATAGACCGAGAAGTCGGCAAGCTCCACGGACAGCGCGAGCTTGTTCGCGTTGTCGAGGCGCGGGGTCACCTCGATCTAGGCCACGTCGTGGAAACGCACTTGGCCTTTCTTCACGGCGCGCTTGTCGAAGACTTCCGGCGGGATGGTCTTGGGCGCGAGATCGATTCCCTTTTGCTTGGCCTCGTCCAGCACGGCGTGGAAGAGGCCCATTTCAAACTCAAACGCCGGCACGTCCACGCGCGTTGCGCCGCGCTTGCGACATTCGGTGATGACTTCCTCCACGAACAGCCGGCCCACGGGCAGGTTGATCGGGCCGACGACGACGAGCCGCCCGCCGGTTTTGCCGTGGAAAAATTCGTCCGTTCCGCGGCGGGGTGTTGCCTCGGGATAAGAATCCGGGGCGATGCACAGGTTAGGTTGCGGGCTTTGCTTTACTGGCGACGGCCAGAATTCCATCTAACACAGAGCTTACCTCCGGCGCGATTTCCTCGACGGGAATGGTGTCGGCCAACCCGTGGTAGTCCCGCTTAAAGATGCGCTGCGGGGTTCCCAATCTCTCGTAGAACAGCTTGAAGAGCGGGTCGAGAAAATCGTCCGTGACCTTGATGTCCGGCCCCCATGGATCCGGTTTGTTGGTCAGGCGAAGGGCATTTACCAATTCCGCGATGCAGGTTTCGAGGATGGCGAGACGGTTCCTGCGCTCGGCTTCCTCGATGAGATCATCACTGCGCAGGCCCACCTGCACGAATGCGCGCAGGCTGGCGGGAGTGGCGAGGAAATTCTCAATCTCGCGCCGAGTCCACATACATTCGGAGAGTTGGGAGCCGGTCTGGAGTTCCTTGTCGAGCCGGTCGAACAACGCAAAACCCACGAGGTCGGGCTTGGCCTCCCTCAGGCCATGAAAATGGTGCCGGGCGTCCTGCGGTTGATTCGAGCCAATGTAAATCGCCGGAACAGAATCATGGAGAAATGGGGCAGCCGCATGCTTGGTGCGGGCGGCGAGGCTGCGAAGGATGGCGAGGTCGGTGGAGCCTTCGAGATAGAGCATCCAGCCCTTTTGCTCGGCGAGGTAGTAGTCGGCCATGCGGATGCTTTCGAGCGCCTTCTTCACCTGGCCGCGTGAGCGGGTGTCAATGCGGTGAGGCTTGCCGACGAACGCCATGACCACATCGCGCTCTGCGGCTTCCTGGAGCACGATTTCCGAATGGCTGGCGGCGACGATCTGCGAGCGTTGCTGGGCGGCGATGTCCGTGAGCAGGTTATAGATATCCCGCTGGCGGAGGATTTCCAAGTGCGCGTCCGGTTCATCCAGCAGGAGAATGGCCCCCGGATTTGCGAGCATGTAGCTGAGCAGGAGAAGCACTTGCTGGCACCCGCGGCCCGAGGAGGACAAGTCGAGTTCGACGCCCGACGCCTCGCGATAGCCGAGGGAAAGTTCGGCGCGCTCCTTGATGTAGATTGGTTCGAGCAGGGTGATATGGAACAGATTGCGGATATGCGCGATGAGGGCCTGCCACGCCGTCTTGTCCTCGCGCGAGAAGAGCTGCCAGCAGAGGTTGCGAAGCACCTCTGCCGTCCGTCCTTCACCGATGAGGACGCTGATTTCGCCGCCTTCCTTGCGGTGTTCACGCTCAGTCAAACCGGACATGGGCGGGAGAAACACGATGGAGTGGCGGCGGGCACCTTCCGGCACTTTGCCGTCGGTGGAATCCTTGAGTCGGCAGTAGAAGGACTCCTCGTTGGCGTAGTAAAACTCCATCGAACAAGTCCACGGCTTGTCTTCATGGACGCCTTCCGCGGTCAGGGTGATATAGACCTTCTCGGTTCTCGGTTTGCCGCCTTCAGTCTTCGTATCGTTCGTGCGGAGGTTATTCCAAAGCAACCGGGCGCTGGGAATGGGAATGGGATAAAGGTCTCTGCGGTTGATGGTGACTCCTTTGCGCTCGCTGGCCGCGCTGTGGTCACGTTTCTCCGACCAGCGCCGCCATCCGACATCCCAGAGCGTCAGAGCCTGCAAGGCGGACGTCTTTCCGGAGTTGTTAGGGCCGACGAGCACGACTGCGTTGCCGAGTTCGAGGGTGGCGGCTCCAAGCCTTTTGAAGTTGGAGATGGTGAAACGGGTAATCATTAGCGGTATTCGGTGAAGCTGGCGGCGAGCGCAGCGAAGGTTTTCGGCGCATGTTTGCCGAAACCGATCTTATCCACGAACACGAAATCGTATTGCCGCCCATTTTCCTCGGCGGCGGTGGCGTCGGCGCACCATTGCCGGAGGCGGGCCATCTTCTGCGGGAGATCGAGCTCGGCGCGGCCTTTGGTTTCCACGAGCCAGACAGTGCCATCGGTCATGCGGACGAAGAAGTCCGGGACGCAATTGGAGAGGTCGCCGTTGGATTTCACGTAGTCGAGCTTGAAGCCGACGGCGAGGTAGTTCCTGGCGAAGGCATGCACATCACCCGCATCTTCGAGGAAGGCGGCGAAGCGAAGCTCGAAGCCGCCGGAGTTTGGTTCGCCGACGACTTTGTTGAAGATGCTCTTCGTCGCCGGGAGATGCGCCCGGTAGTCGGTGCGGAATGGGCGCATCGTTATCAGCCGTATCCGATCCTCGATACGCGTGCTGCCAGCTTCCTGAATGGTGAGCGCGTTGATGGCGGACTTGAAGGCATTAGAGGATTTTGCCCGCGTCCGGCTCGGAGAGATTGCGGAGCACGACGGGGTCTTCGAGATTCACGGGCGATGGGCTGAACAGAAAGTCGCGCATGAAGTCACGCAACTTCGGGTAAAGCAGCTCGAAGCCGCCGACGAGCCGCAGGTCGTTCAGGAGATGCCGTGCGAAGAACGCGACGACGGAGCGATAATTGCGGGTGTCATCCACCATGACGAAGAGCACGGCCTTTTTTCCGAGCTGCTGACTTCGAGTTCCTCCTTGTTCTTGCCGGAGGCGGCCCCGGAAATCTCGCCGTTGATCTTCGTGTGAATGACGGGCACTGCGCCCTGCAACTCGGGACAAATCTATTGCAAATGCCCGCCGACCTCGTCGCAGTTTCGGGAAATGCGGCGGCCAGCAGATCCATGGTTGAGGGAAGGGAGGACTTCATGACGAACCGACAAGCATTCCTTGAAAGTTGTGCCGCGCTCCAGCTCACCTTCTTCGTAGATATCCTGAAACCAGGGGCATGATCGGAATGTGGTAACGGGTGGATTTGGCGCAACTCGCTCGGATGACGCTGCTGGGAAAGGCTATGTTCCGCGAACGCATTTCGAGTGGAACGCTGCGGCGGGGGAAGGTGTGGCGAGGGCAAGCCTGCCTGCGCTAAGGCACCCGCTTCAGAAATTCACAATGTAAGTCACCTGCACGATGCGGTCGAACGGGCGCGGTTCGGTGAGCGGGAATTCGACGCCGGCCATGAATGCGTATTCCAGCGTGCCGGTGAGCGAGTCGCTCCCGTGCATCGCGGAGCTTTCGGGATTCTGCCGGAGCGCGAGGTTGGCGCGGAAGAGCTGCACGAGAAAATTTGCCTGCACGCGCAGCAGCGACATGTCGGGGGTTTCGCGCGCGCGCCGTGCCCACGGCTCTTTCCAGCCGGTGGAGAAAAAATTTCCGAGCGTGAGATCGGATGTCCGTGCCTTCGTGATTTTTTCCCTGATGTGATGCAACGCGCGGCTGCTGATCTTGCGCCGCGCACCCGCGGTTTTCCCTGGTGTCATGTGCATATTCCCTGTGGGGCGGCACGGGGCTTGGGCCGCAGAACGATCTTGGTCCGGGAGGAGGCGAAAGTTTTCAGCGCACGAAACACACGACGAGCAACTGCGCGACGAGGATGCGCAGGAGCATGGTGAGCGGATAGACCGTGGCGTAGGCGACCGAGGGCGCATCCGAGTTGTTGATGGCGTTGGCGAAGGCGAGCGCGGGCGGATCGGTCATGCTGCCGGAGAGCAGGCCGCAGAGATTGATGAAATTTTGCTTCATGAAGAAGCGCCCCACGAATGCCGCGAGTAGCAGAGGCACCAGCGTGATGATCGCGCCGCACGCCATCCAGATTGGACCCTGGCTGGAAAACAGGATTTCAAAAAAATGCTCGCCGGCCTTCAGTCCCGCGCACGCGAGGAAAAGCGTGATGCCTAGTTCGCGCAGCGCGAGATTTGCGGTGAGCGGCATATACCAGAGCAGATTGCCGATTCGCCCGATGCGGCTCATCACGATGGCGACGATGAGCGGGCCGCCCGCGAGGCCCAGACGCACGGGCATGGGCAGATTCGAGATGGAGAACGGATGCATGCCGAGCAACACGCCCAGTGCGATGCCGATGAACATGGTGGTGAAGCTCGTGCGGTTGAGTTCCTTCACGGAGTTGCCGAGCACCGCCGCGACCTTCGCGATGTCCGCCTCCTTGCCGACGACCTGGAGCGAGTCGCCGAATTGCAGCGTGAGATTTGGCACCGCGGTCATCTCGATTTCTGAGCGCATGACGCGTGTGACGGTGACGCCGTATCGCTGGGTCAGCTCGAGTTCGCGGATCGTTTTGCCGAGGACCGCCTTCCGCGTCACCACGAAACGCTGGAAGACGACATGCCCCGGAGTCTCCATCAAATCCTCCGGGCTTTCCTGCCCGACGATCAGGCAGAACTCGTGCAGACTCTTCGCCGTGCCGACGGCGAGCAGGATGTCGCCCTCGTGCAAAATGGTATCCGCATTCGCGACGCTGACCTCGGTCTCGCCGAGGTATTTCACCCGCGAAATGACGACTCCGAGTGCGTCCTTGCTCGGGATTTCGTGAAGTCGCAGGCCGTTCAGATTGTGATTGCAGACGCGCACATTCATCCGGTGCAGCGGCTCCGTGGCGCTGAGCTGCTCGGTTTCGAATGCCTTCGCTTCCTTCGCCGGATCGACCTTGAGGAACACGCGCAGCAGCACCATCGCGAGGATGATGCCGATGATTCCAAACGGATAAGCCACCGCATACCCGAGCGCTGGCAGGCTCGCGCGGGCCGCGTCGATGCCCGGCGTTTGCTTGAGCGCCTCCTGCGCCGCGCCGAGCGAAGGAGTGTTCGTCGTCGCCCCGGAAAAGATTCCGACTGCCGCCGCCATGTCAATGTGCAGCAGCCACGAGCCCGCGACCGTGAGCGCCGCGCCGCACAGGACGATGCCGACGGCGAGCGCGTTCAACGGCAGCCCCTGTCGCCGCAGCGAAGTAAGGAAGCCAGGCCCCACCTGGATGCCGATCGTATAAACAAAAAGAATCAGGCCGAAGTCGCGCACGAACCCGAGGGTCTCCGGCGTGAGCGTGAGGTGGAAATGGCCAAAGATGATCCCCGCAAACAGCACGCCCGCGACGCCAAGCTGAATGCCGCGGACCTTGATGTGACCAATCGCCAGTCCGATGACCGCGACCACCGTGAGAATCAGCACGGCATAGGCGACGGGCTGCAACGCCGACAGATCGCTAAACCATTTCATCGTGAAACGGTGCTGCCGCGCCGTGGCGGTGGTTGACGAGATTCGCGGGGGGGATCGAGGGGGCGCCGACTTCCAGAGTGCGCGTCAGTCCCATTGGGTTTTCGATCGAGGTTGCATGCTCCTCACGGCTGCTTCGGCCAAACCGGCATTGGGCTGCGTGCGATTCAGAGGCGGTTTCTCTGCTGCAACGTTGCCGATGTTTACCCTCATGGAATCCCTTATCATCTTTGTCATTCTGGCGAACGGTCGGCCCATCCGGCAACCCGTCTCTTGGGGGAAACTCGCCGGTTCTTGTTTCATGCTTGGCGCTGCCACCGGATGAAATGCGCCTCAATCGGAGTGATGACTCCCCGACGAGCCGGAAACGCGCGGGGCGTGTAGTGCGCGGCGGGGTGATCTTTTTTCGTGATGGCGAAGTAGATGGCGGCGTCACCGGGATGCGATGGCGGCTGCTGCATGGTCATCGGGATCGCATGCGGCTCTCCAGTCTCCGGATTCTCGGAGAAAAGTTCGACGCGCACATCGTCCGGGTTGAGACGGCCCAGGTCGAGCGAGGCCGCGAAGCGCCAGCATTGATCGTCGGAGGTGATTTCGCAGCCGGTGAAACGGACATCCGGCCATGCCTCGGACATGCGGCGATGCCACGAGGCCAGATCGCGTGCGAGTGCCGCGCCGTCGGCAGCCCGCTCATGGAACTGCGTGGCGGCCGGGAGATAGGCACGGTCGGAATATTCGCGCACCATCCGGTCGCTGCTGAATGTGTCAGTCAGTTTGATCATGCTGGCGCGGACGCGGGCGATCCAGCGGCGCGGAAGGCCTTCGGAATCGCGATCGTAAAACTCGGGGATCACCACCTGTTCCAGCAGCCGGTAGAGTTCCTCGGCGTCCTCCGCATCGGAACCGCGACCGCTCCGTCCGCCGATCGCCCAGCCTACTTCGGGCGTGAATGCCTCGTCCCACCATCCGTCGAGCACCGAGAGATTGATGCCGCCATTGGCGATCGCTTTCATGCCGCTGGTGCCACACGCTTCGAGGGGGCGAATCGGAGTATTGAGCCAGACGTCCACGCCGCCGGTCATCGCCTGTCCGACATCCATGTCGTAATCATCGAGGAAGACAGCGCGGTGACGGACTTCCGGGCGCGCACAGAAGCGGGCGACCTCCCTGACCATGTCGCGGCCGAAGTGATCGTTCGGGTGCGCCTTTCCTGCGATGATGATCTGCACGGGTCGCCCGCTGGAAGTGAGGATGCGCATCAGCCGGTCGAGGTCGTGCAGGATCAGGGCGGGACGTTTGTAACCGGTGAACCGCCGGGCGAATCCGATGGTTAGCGCGCCGCAGTCGAGGACGCGGTCCGCATGGTCGGCCAGGAGTGAAGCCTGCCCGTGCGCTCGCCCGGCCTTGCGCAGGTGGCGGCGCACGTATTCCACGAGGTCCGCGCGGGCCTTGTTGCGGAAGTTCCAGATGGCCTCATCGCTCACATGGGCCAGCGCTGCGGAGGCCTCGCCAAGTTGCCGTGACCAGCCCGACTTGAAAGATTCTTGCCAGAGTTCGTTGGCGGCGGCCGAGTCCCACGTCGGCACATGCACACCATTTGTGATGTGCGACACGGGCACCTCCGCGATGGGCCAATCGCGAAACAGCGGCGCGAAAAGCCTCCGGCTCACTTCGCCGTGGAGCCTGCTCACGCCGTTGATCCGCCCCGAACCGCGCATCGCGAGAAATGCCATGTTGAATGGCGACGATTTGTTTTCCGGATCCATGCGACCCATGGCGAGCAGTAGTTCGGCGGGGATCCCCGCCTCACGCACGAGAGCAGCCGCGTATTGCGAGACCTCGCCGGGATCAAAGACATCAAACGCAGCCTCCACCGGTGTGTGCGTGGTGAAGACGTTGCCGGCGCGCGTGGCCCACAGAGCTTCGTCAAAAGTGATGCCTGCACGCTTTGCAAAGGAAGCGGCGCGGGCGACGACGACGAACGCGGCATGACCTTCATTGAGGTGGCAGACATCGGGCTCGATGCCGAGCTTCTCGGTGAGCTGCCAGCCGCCCACGCCAAGCACGAGTTCCTGCAGCAGGCGGGTCGTTCGGTTTGAATTGTAGAGTTGCCCCGTGATGGCCCGGTCGGACGGGCTGTTCATCGGATCGTTGCTGTCGAGCAGGAGCAGTCGCACGCTGCCGACACGCGCCTCCCACGTCCGCAGCATGAGCGTGCGTCCTGGCAGTTCGAGCCGGACCCGGGGCCAGCGGCCGTCCGCTCCCTTCAACTGCGTCACCGGGAGGCTGCCCGGCCCGTTGTAGGGGAAGACCTCCATCTGCGATCCATCCTCGCCGAGCAACTGGCGGAAGTAACCCTGCTGGTAGAGGAGACCCACAGCAACAAGCGGAATGCCCTGGCTGCTGGCACTCTTCAAATGATCACCGGCCAGCATTTCCAGGCCGCCGGAATAGATCGGCAGCGCCTCCGTCAAGGCCGAACTCCATGCTGAAATACGCCACTTGGTTCGGCAGTCCCGCACTCTCGCGGGTCGCGAACCAGCTTGGCTGCGCATTTGCGCGCTCGATACGCATCCGCATGTGATCGAGGTCGGACCGGAAGGCAGGGTCAGGCGCGGCAGCTTCGAGCCGATCCCAATGGACATTCAGCAGGATGGTCAGCGGATTGCGCGTGCGTTCCCACATATCGGCGTCCAGCCGCGCCCAGATGCGCGATGCCGTCTGGCTGCCAGTCCAGCGGAGATCCATCGCGAGGCTGGCGAGGGGATGCAGGACTTCGGGTAGCTCACGGTTGATCAACAGGTGCATGGCGGCGGTCAGTTGTCGTTTTCGAAAAGATGCGCCCACGCGCGAAGCGGGCGGAAGGTCGGCGTCTTCTTGCGCTGGTGGCCGGCCATGCGTGTGAGCACGTCGTCGAGCATCCGCACAGCGTCCACGATGTAGGGCCCCTTGTTGAGCATGACGCATTCGGCCCTCTCGGCCATGGCGGCGTCAGTGATCTCCGCGCGCGTCGGCACTCCTTTTTTTGCGAGCGTCTCGAGGACCTGCGTCGCCCAGATGACGGGAACATGCGCAGCTTCACAAAGCCACAGGATCTCCTCCTGCATCTCCGCGACGCGCAGGTAACCCATCTCCACCGCCAGATCGCCGCGCGCGATCATGACTGCGAACGGCCCGCGCCCCGCCGCGCGCACGATGATGTCCGGAAGGTTGTGGACCGCCCGCGCAGTCTCGATCTTTGCGACGACGCCGAGCTTCGCCTTGCGGTGAAAACGCGCCCGGCGCGCATCGAGTTCACCCAGCAGGACGCTGATGTCCTCCGCACGTTGCACGAAGGAATACCCCACGAGATCCGCGTGCCGGACAATGAAATCGAGATCGCCCAGGTCCTTATCCGTCAGGGGCGGGATGTGCAGATCGGTGTCCGGAAAATTGAGTGCCATGTCACTGCGGAACTTTTCCCCCTGCGGACGCGCAGCGATGACCCGGAGCACCGCGCCTTCGGGGACGATCCGTTCGACTTCCGCCCGGATCCGGGCCTCGTTGAAACAGACCACCCGCTTCGCCCGCAGTTCGGAGAAAATCTCCGTGAGCGAACAGTGGGCCTGAATATGAATCTTCGGATGCATGACCGGTGTCCCGCGCGTGAGCAGGATGCGGTCACCGAGATGCACCCGGTGGCCTTCCTCCGGCACAATTACGTCCGCCGTCCGCGCGCGCGGTCCGGTGAGGTCCATCAGAATCGGGCAGGAGCGCCGGCAGGCACTCGCGGCAGCGCGCACGTTGCGGATCATCTTCAGCCACGTGCCCGGATCGTCGTGCGCGCAGTTGATGCGGACGCAATCCGTCCCGTTCTCGATGAGACTCCGCACCAGCGACCGCTTCGTGGCGGCCTCCATCGGCAGCGTCACCATGATGCGCACGGAGCGCTCCGCGGAAATCGGGCCGAGCACTGCCTTCGCGTTTCGCTCCGGCGTCTCCGCAGCTTCGTTAAAGCGTCGTCTCGACGGACGCGCGGGAAGCGCTGAGGGATCGATTCCGACGATTGCTCCCAGCGTGGCGAGCACCGTGTCGAGCATCGGCAGGACGTGGGCTTCGCAACGCCCGAGTGAGGAGAGACCCAGCGGGACCATCGCGTCCTGCATCGGCCTCAGATCGTGATGCCGGAGCGCGAGGTAGTGGGCGAGATTCAGCGCACTCTTTCTGAAAGCCGTCCCGGCCACCTGGGGCCGCCACCGCCCTGCGAGGACTTCCCCGGCCCGCGCGATCTCCACGCGCAGGGCGAGAAGCTCCCGGAGTACTCGCCGGGCGGTCTGTGGTGTACGGCTCATGATGCAGTTGTTTCCGTTCGGAGGGAGCCGGTCAAAGTTCCGTCTGTGACGTTTGTGTTTCGATCATTCGACTTCTATGAGGCTCTTGCAAAACCTACACGGTCACCGACGCGCGGCGTCATCGCTCAGAGGAGCGAAGGCATCTCGCCCGCTTGCTGCTGAGGTTTTGCAAGAGCCTTCTATGTGTGCCCAAATCCGCAAGTTCGAACCCAGGCACTCCAGCCGCAGGGTCCGCCCGGGATGCACGCCATCAAGGCATTCACACTGCGTGTGCCCCGTGGAGAATTGCGATGATGGTTATCCCGAAAAGCCGGTGAATCGAGGCATTGGGCAGACACGCCTTCAATAGCCGGACGAGTGGCAGAGCCGTCACGACGGTTCCATTTTTTCTGCGCGAATCCGCTTTTGCCTTGCGAATCACAGCGTGCGAAGGCAATCACGTGCCCCGATATGGAGACGGACGTTCAGTCAATCGGGCCTTGCGAATACGACTCACCGCTGCGCCACACGGGCGGTTTGGAGGTCAACTTCAAGGTGGACAGCGAACGCATTTTCATCGACGACCGCGTCACCCTGGGCGGGGAATCGCAGGCCAGGGCGAGCTTCGAGATTGCCGGCCCGCGCGAACGCGTCTTCTTCCAGCCGGGGAAAATCACTGCGGGCATCGTCACGTGCGGCGGGCTTTGCCCCGGTCTGAACGACATCATCCGCGGCATCGTGATGCTGTGCCACTACCGCTACGGCATCACGAGGACGCTGGGCTTCCGCTACGGCTACGAGGGACTTGTGCAGCGCTACGGCCACGCGCCCATGATTCTCCGCCCGGAGTCCGTCGCGCAAATTCACAGCTTCGGCGGCACGATCCTCGGGAGTTCGCGCGGCCCGCAGGACGTCGCGGAAATGGTGGACGGTCTCGAGGACATGAAAGTGGACATCCTCTTCGTGGTCGGCGGCGACGGGACGCTCAAGGGTGCGGCGGACATCGCCGCTGAAATCAAAAAGCGCGGACTCCGGAAGGTCGTCGTCGGCATCCCGAAGACGATCGACAACGACATCATGTATCTCGACAAGTCATTCGGATTCGAGACCGCTTTTGCCGTTGCGGTGCAGGCGGTGAAATGCGCGCACGTCGAATCGCAGGGCAGCGTGAACGGCATCGGGCTGGTCAAGCTGATGGGCCGCGACTCGGGTTTCATCGCGTGCAACGCCGCGCTCGCGGGCGGCAACGTGGACTTCGTGCTGATCCCCGAGGTGCCATTTGAACTCGACGGCCCGAGCGGCCTGCTCGAGCAACTCCGCTACCGCATCGCCAAGCGCAAGAGCGCGGTGATCATCGTCGCCGAGGGAGCCGGGCAGGACTTGATCAGCGCTGGTGGCGCCGATCCCAGCGGCAACAGAAAGCTCGGGGACATCGGGATCTTCCTGAAGGAGAGAATCGCGGGTTTCTTCAAGGGGCGGAAGTTCGACGCGACCGTGAAGTACATCGATCCCAGCTACATGATCCGTAGCGTGCCTGCGAATGCCGCGGACAATTTCTACTGCTCGCAGCTCGCGCAGTACGCCGTGCATGCCGCGATGGCCGGCAAGACGGCGATGCTCGTCGGCCGCTGGCACGGATCATTTGTGCATCTCCCGATCCCCCTGGCCACGCAGGGCCGCGCGAAGGTCAACCGGAATGGCGACCTGTGGCACGCGGTGATCGAGAACACTGGTCAGCCTGCCTCACTGAGCTGAGCGCGGCCTGCTCTTGCGCGCGCCTCGCGGGTCCGCCCAGCCCCGCGGCATTCACCTGTCCCTGCTGCATGGGCGGCATCGCAATCGCGGAGGCAATGGCGTGCTTGCCGGCGGTGGTGTCCCGGCCCGAAACGCTCGGCGCGAACGTTCTGCCATTGCGTATGAAAAGGCTTCCGCTCGCCTGAGTGAGCACGGTTGCTTTGTCCATCGTGTCCAAAATGCGACAGATCACTTCGCTATCCAGCGCCTTCAACGGGCGACTTGCGGCGGACCAGGAGAGGTGAACCTCGCGCGCAGTCCCGGCGAATCCGCCGGTGCGCGCGACGATGCCGAGGGCGCGAAGCCGCGTGCCAGCGGGCGGTTGAGGCGTGAATGAGTTGCGTTCATCATTGCGATGAAAACTTCGAAAGAGACTTATGGTGCCCGATTGACCGCGCTGGCATGGCGGCGGCTAACAGGCCGCCCATCGCCACGACTTCGCCAACTTTGCTCGAAAAACGCCGACGCAACCGACAGACGATCCGCCTCGGCTTCGTCGCGCTCACGGATTGCGCGCCGCTCGTGATGGCGAAGGAGCTGGGGCTCTTCGCGAAGTACGGGCTGAAGGTGGAACTCGTCCGCGAGGTCGGCTGGGCGACGGTGCGCGACCACGTGCTCTACGGGGAGCTCGATGCCGCCCATGCGCCCGCCGGGATGATGGTCGCGGCCACGAATGGCCTCGGTTCCTGCCCGGTGGAATGTCTCACCGGCCTCACGCTCAACCTCCACGGCAACGCGATCACACTTTCGCAGAAGCTGTGGCGATCGGGAGTGCGGGATGGCGCGGGCCTCCGCGACTACGTCCGGAGTTCGCGCCGTCGGCTCACGCTCGGGGTTGTCTTCAAATGGTCCTCGCACTCGGCGCTGATGCGGCTCTGGCTGAAGCAGCACGACCTGGAGCCGGAGCGCGACGTGGAACTGGTCGTCGTTCCGCCGTCGCAGACGCTCGTGAATCTCAAGGCCGGTCACCTCGATGGCTTTTGCGTCGGCGAGCCATGGAACTCGCTCGCGGTCGCTGCGAATGCCGGCTGGGTGGTGGCGCGCAGCGCGGAGCTGGCTCCCCTGCACCCCGAAAAAGTGCTGATGGTCCGCAAGACCTTCGCCGACCGCTCGCACGACGAGCATCTCGCGCTGATTGCGGCTTTGCTGGAAGCGGCTGAATTCTGCGACCTGCCGGAGCATCGCGCGAGCGTCGCGGAAATCCTGGCGCGGCCCGAGTACGTCGGCGCGCCGAGCGGGGTCCTGCGCGCGAGCATGTGCGGGACCTTCGACTACGGCAACGGACGGGTCGAGCAGTGCCCCGGCTTCAATATCTTCGCCCGCGACAATGCCAACGAGCCCGACGCGGCGAAGGCGCGCTGGGTCGTGGATTCGCTCGTGGAAAGCGGACTCGCCACAGCGGAGCAGCTCGCGCCCGACAGCGCGGCGAGGTGTTTCCGCGCCGACATCTTTGCGGAAGCCCGCGCGCTTCGAAAACCCAATCTCGTCCCCTCGGCCGCCTGAAAACCAACCAACCAACCCACATGCAAAACCACGCACCGAAAACGAACACACGCAATCTCACCCGCCGCAGCTTCCTGACCAAAGGCACCGGCGTCGCCGCTCTGATGGCCGGCCTGCCGCGAGGCTGGGCCGGCTCCGCATTCGCCAGCGACGCGCCGGAGACCGCCGACATGAAGTTCGGCATGATCGCGCTCACCGACTGCGCGTCGATCGTCATGGCCCACGAGAAGGGGCTATTCAAAAAATACGGCATCAACTCCACGGTGAGCAAAGGCGCGAGCTGGGCGGCGATCCGCGATTCGCTCGGCAATGGCGACATCCAGGCGACGCACATGCTGCTCGGCATGCCGATCGCGAGCACGATGGGTCTCGGCGACGCGCCGAAGAAGCCGATGGTCGTGCCGTGGATCATCGATCGCAACGGGCAGGCGATCACTTTGAAAAAGGATCTTGCGGGCAAGGTCGCCGAGGATCCGAAGGCGCTGAAGCCCATCGTCGATGCGGCGAAGGCCGCCGGGAATCCGATGTCCTTCGCGATGACTTTCCCGCCGGGCACGCACGCGATGTGGCTGCGTTACTGGCTCGCGGCCGGTGGCATTCATCCCGGCGATGCCGCGGGTGCGGGTGCGGACATCTCGCTCATCACGATCCCGCCGCCGCAGATGGTGGCGAACATGAAGGTCGGGAAGATGGACGGCTTCTGCGTGGGTGAGCCGTGGAATGCGCGCAGCGTCGCCGAGGAGATCGGCTTCACGGCGATCGCCACGCAGGGAGTCTGGAAGGATCACCCGGAGAAAGTCTGCGCATTCACCGAGGAGTTTGCGGCGAAGAATCCGAAGACGGTGAAGGCCGTGCTGAAGGCGCTGCACGAGGCGAGCGTATGGCTCGACAAGATGGAGAACCGCGAGGAGCTGACGAGAATCGTCAGCGGCGCGAGCTACATCAACTGTCCTCCCGAGACGATCCTGGGCCGCCTGCAGGGCAAATACATCATGGGCGACGGGCGCAAATTCAAAGACCCGAACTACATGATCTTCAGCGACCGGAACTGCAACTACCCGCAGCCGAAGTATGCGAAGTGGTGGCTCACGCAGCTTCGCCGCTGGGGCTTCATCAGTGGCCTGCCGGAGTACGAAGCGGTCGCAAAGCAGGTCATGCGGACCGACATCTACGAGGAGGCGATGAAGGAGATCGGCTACAAGCACGGCGGCCTCGACAACAAGCCGGAGACGTTCTTTGACGGCTCGATCTTCGACCCGGGCGGCAACATGGAAACATTTGCCGCAAGCTTCCCGGTGAAGAGCCTCAAGGCCTGACGCCATGGACTTCATCCGGCGATTCAAGATCGACAGCCTTTTGCTTCCGCTCATCGGACTGTTCGCGTTCCTGCTGCTCTGGCAGGTCGTCGCGGGCCGCATCGTGACGAGGAAGGAAGTGGATGACTTCGGGGATCCGGTGACGAAAACCGTGAAGACCGGTCTTTCGCCGGACCTGCCTTCGCCCGCCGAGACATGGAAGGCCAGCAAGCCGTACCTTGCCCAGCCATTCGCAAAGCGCGGTGAACTCGACCAAGGCATCCTTGCCTTTGCGAAACTGTCCCTCGGGCTGGTCGCGCAGGGCTATTTCCTCGCGCTGATCATCGGCACTCCGTTGGGATTTTTCCTCGGGCTGTCGAAGACCTTCACGAAGGCGATGGACCCGATCATCCAGGTGCTCCGTCCAGTGTCGCCGCTCGCGTGGTTCCCGCTTGGATTGGTGCTGTTCAGTTCGGTGAAGCTGATGGACGGCTCGGGAAGAACTGTCTTCGGCGCGAGCGACGCCGCCGCGCTTTTCACCATCGCCATCTGCGCGATGTGGCCGACGGTGATGAACACCGCAGTCGGCGTCCGCGCCGTGCCGCAGGACTACCTGAACGTCGCCAGGGTGCTGAAGCTCTCGCGCAGCAAGACGCTCTTCAAAGTGCTGCTGCCCGCGACGCTGCCCTACATGTTCACCGGCTTCCGTCTCTCGCTCGGGATTGCCTGGCTGGTCATCGTCGCCGTGGAAATGCTCACCGGCCGCCCCGGCGTCGGCGGCTTCCTCTGGCAGGAATACAATGCGGGCAGCTACTCGCGAATCATCCTCTGCATCCTCACCATCGGCGTCGTCGGCCTCGTGCTCGACCGGCTGATGTCGGTGGTCGAGTCCCGTTTTAAGACAGCATGAGAGCCACGATGTGCAAAGGCGCAGAGGCGCAAAGGATTGGATTACGCAGGTTCGACGGTGTCGGGCATCCCGTTCGCGATTCGTTTGATGCCGTTCTTGATGAGCGACTCGACAAAATTGATCAGAAGGCCAAGGCGGCAGTCACGGAGTCGAAGATAGGTGAGCAATTGCTTGGGCGAAACAGCCGGCAGCACTTCCACGGACTTCAACTCGACGATGAACTTGTCCTCAATGATGAGGTCGGCTCGGAAGCCTTCCTCGAAGACGAGGTCATCATAGACGATGGAAACCGGCACTTGGCGATCAACTCGCAATCCGCGCTTCCGGAGTTCGTGCGCGAGCGTCACCTCGTACACAGTTTCAAGCAGGCCCGGACCGAGCTTCGTGTGAACCTTGTAGGCTGCATCAACGACTATTTTCGCGATTTCGTTTTCATTCATAGGCCGCAATCCTTCCACGCCCCAAGCAGCCCGCTACTCAAAACCTTTGCGTCTTTGCGCCTTTGCGTGACCCAGAACTGACCATGGCCTTCCTCGAAATCGAACGCGCCTTCAAGGGCTTTGGGCCGAAGTGGAATCGCACGGAGGTTCTGGCGGATATCAACCTCGAGGTGGAGGAGGGCGAGTTTGTCGCCATCGTGGGATTTTCCGGTGCGGGCAAGACGACGCTCATCAATCTGCTGAGCGGGCTCGTCATGCCGGACAAGGGGGTTGCGAGATTTGAGGGCAAGCCAATCACCGGGCCTGGGCCGGAGCGCGGCGTGGTCTTTCAGAACTACAGCCTGCTCCCGTGGCTCACGGCGCATGAGAACATTGCACTCGCGGTGGATCAGGTCTTTCCGCAGTGGAGCGGCGGGCAGCGGCGCAAGCAGGTGGAGAAGTTCATCGAGCTGGTGAACCTCACTCCCGCGGCTGGCAAGCTGCCGCGCGAACTCTCCGGCGGCATGCGGCAGCGGGTCTCCGTGGCGCGGGCGCTCGCGACGGGACCGCGCGTGCTTCTGCTCGATGAACCGCTGAGCGCGCTCGATGCGCTGACCCGGGCGAATCTTCAGGACGAAATCACACGCATCAAGCGTGAGGACGATACCACCATCGTCCTCATCACGAACGACCCCGATGAGGCGATCCTGCTCGCGGATCGCGTCATCCCGCTCACGGCGGGGCCGAATGCCACGCTCGGCATGTCCATTCCCATCACCATCCCGCGCCCGCGGGATCGGCGGACCATCGCGGAACATGCGGACTTCAAACGCATCCGGCTCGAACTCGTAGAGTATCTGCTCCGCAGCGCGCACAGCAGGAAGACCACACTCGACCGCAAGCTCGTGCTTCCGGACATCGAGCCGGAGGATCTGTCGCTGCCGCGTCCGGTGCTGCCGTGGATCGGACGCCGCGGGCCGATCCGTCGCAATGAGATTAAACTCGCCGAGGTGGAGGTGGAGAAATGAATTTCGGTTCTCGGATTTCGGGTTTCGGATTTCAGCCGTGCCTGGAGCGCGGGGAGTCCCGGTGCGGTGTGTGCGTTCCCAAATCAGAAATCAGAAATCAGAAATCAGAAATCTGAAATGCCATGAGCGCCTACTGCGAACTGACCCAGCTCGGAAAGACGTATCCATCGCGGAAGGGCCCGGCGGTCATCGTGAAGGACTTCAACCTGGATATCGCAAAGGGCGAATTCGTCACCCTCATCGGGCATTCCGGCTGCGGGAAAAGCACGGTGCTCTCGATGGTCGCCGGCCCCAGCAGCATCAGAGATGGCGGCATCATTCTCGCGGGGAAGGAACTCACCGGCCCCGGTCCGGATCGCGGCGTGGTGTTTCAATCCCCGTCGCTGCTGCCGTGGATGACTGCGTTTGAAAACGTGATGCTCGGAATCAACCAGGTCTTCTACACCGCGACCCGCGGTGAACGCCGGCAGATCGCCGGGTATTACCTCACCGTCGTGGGTCTCGGGGATGCCATGCACAAGCGTCCGGCGTAACTTTCCCAGGGGATGCGCCAGCGTGTCGGCATCGCGCGGGCCTTTGCGCTGAAGCCGCGGATGCTGCTGCTCGATGAGCCATTCGGGATGCTCGACGCGCTCACGCGCTACGAACTGCAACAGGTGCTGCTGGAGCTTTGGCGGAAGGAGAAAATCACCGCGCTGATGGTCACGCACGACGTGGACGAATCGCTGTTCCTCTCCGACCGCATCGTGTGCATGACGGACGGCCCGGCGGCAACCATCGGCGACATCGTGCCGGTGACCTTTCCGCGTCCGCGTGACCGCAAGGCGATCATGGAGCATCCCGACTACGCGCCGCTTCGTTCGCGGCTCATGCATTTCCTCGAAGTCCGCGCCCACCAGCGGACGCCGAGTCCCGCACCACTTTCCTCAACGGCCGAGTTGTCGGCAGGCGTGTGAAGCTTCGCCCCCCCTGGGACGCAACACCAAACAACCCACGATGAAAACCACCACCACACCGCACATCACCACACTGTTTGCCGCCGCGCTCTTCGCCGGCAATGCCGTCGCCGGGACGGCGAAAACGACGGAGCCGAAGAAGGCCGAAGCGCCGCCGCTGCTAAGTCTCGCCGACGGCAGGATCGTCTTCGACGTGCAGGAGAAGCTGCGCCTTGAGATCCGGGACAACAACTTCGATTTCAACAGCGCGGTGAACGGACCGCAGGATGACTCCTGGCTGCTCCAGCGTTTCCGGCTTGGCCTGGGCTATCAGCCCACCCCGTGGCTGAAAATTTACGCGCAGGGCCAGGATGTCCGAGAGCTGGGCGGCAGCCGTCCGAATACTCCCGGAGTGCTGGGTGCTGAAGGCGACGACGTCTTCGATTTCCTGAAAGCCTACATCCAGATCGGTGACCTCAAGAAAGGGTTCAGCGCCACGGTGGGCCGTCAGTTTCTCTCTTACGGAGACCAGCGCCTCGTCGGTCCCCTCGAATGGCTGAATCAGGCGCGGACATTCGACGCCATCAAAGTCCGCTACGCCGCGGCCAAGTGGCAGCTCGAGATCTTCACGTCGAGTCCGGTGGTCTTCACGCCTTACCAGTTCAACAAGTCGCAGATCTTCGATCAGGAGGAGAGTGCCAGCGCGATCTTCAGCGGCGCGTATCTCTCCACGCAGTGGATCCCGTTCAACCTCACGGCCGACCTCTACGCCTTCAACAAGCGCGATCAGGGCACGGCCGATTTCGGCGCGCGTCTCGGCGACAGCGATTTCTGGACGGTGGGCACGCTGTGGAAGGGCGACCCGAAGAAACTCGGCGGCTGGGACTATGATGTCGAGATGGCCTGCCAGTTTGGCCACGTCTCCGGCCGCGACCTGTCCGCCTTCGCCGGGCACTGGTCCATCGGCCACAACTGGATGAAGCACCCGTGGAAACCGCGGCTCGCCTTCCAATACAACTACGGCAGCGGTGACGAGAACTCCGCCGACGGCAACATTGGCACCTTTCAGAATCTCTATCCCACGAACCACCTCTTCTACGGTTTCATGGACACGACCGGGTGGATCAACATGCACAATCCGCAGATCAACTTCAGCATCACCCCGACGCCGAAGCTGAAGTTCATGCTCGACTACCATCTGTATTGGAACGCGACCAATGAGGACGCCTGGTATCGGGTCAACGGCACCACCAGAGTGCGCACACTGAATGCCGCCGCCCGGCGCGCGGACAGCTTCCGCGGCCACGAGATTGACTTCACGGCGTTCTACAAGGCGAACAAGCACCTCGGGTTTCAGGCCGGCTACAGCGCATTCTTTGCCGGGGACTATCTCGCGCAAACCGGCGCTTCGGACACCGCCCACTTTGGCTATGTGCAGGTGCAGATCGACTTTTGATCCGCTCTGACCAATGAGAGCCGTCCCGTTCATTCCCGAAAGCGCTCCCTTCACGTCCGAGCAACGTGCGTGGCTGAATGGATTCCTCGCGGGCGTGTTCTCGGATGCGAATTCCTTATCGGCGGCAACGCCCGGCGCGCAGGCTGGATCCGCAGGCGTGAAGCTGCCACTCGTCGTGCTTTACGGCAGCCAGACCGGCACCGCGGAAGGGCTCGCGAAGAAGACGAGAGCGGAGGCCGAGAAGCACGGCTTCGCGCCGAAGCTCGTGAGCATGGAGAAGTACTCCGAGGTCGATCTGGCGAAGGAGGAGAACGTGCTCGTCATCACCAGCACCTATGGCGATGGCGATCCGCCGGACACGGCGCAGGCCTTCTGGGACTGGTTGAAAAGTGACGCCGCGCCGAAGCTCGAACATCTCCGCTACAGCGTGCTCGCACTCGGGGACACGAACTACCCGGCATTTTGCCAGTTTGGGAAAAGCTGCGACGAACGGTTCGCCGCGCTGGGAGCGAAGCGCGTCGCGGAGCGCAGGGATTGCGACGTGGAATATGACGCGCCCGCCGCGGAGTGGACGGCCAGCGTCTTCGCCGCGCTGGGCGAGAAAGTGACACAGCCCGTCCCGGCTGTGTCCGGGGAATCACAGCCGGGACCGGCTGTGCCCGGGGAATCACAGCCGGGACGGGCTGTGTCCGGGGAATCACAGCCGGGACGGGCTGTGTCACTTTCTGCGAGCTACGACCGGAAGAATCCATTCCCCGCGCGGCTGCTCACGAACCGCAGACTGAGTGCCGAAGGTTCGGCGAAGGATGTGCGCCACTTTGAAATCAGTCTCGCAGGCAGCGGGCTCACCTACGAAGTCGGCGATGCGCTCGGCGTGATGCCCGCGAACTGCCCGCAAATGGTCGGCGAGATCCTCGCCGCGCTCGGCTGCGACGGCGAGGAGGCGGTGAAAGCAGGGGAGACGGAATTGCCCCTGCGACTGGCGCTCACGCAGCACTACGACATCACGAGACCGTCGAATGAGCTTCTCGCCGCCGTCGCGCAACGCACGACTGGCAGTGAACTGGCCGCGCTCGTGGACCCTGCCCGGAAGGATGACCTGAGAAAGTGGCTCTTCGGTCGCGAGATCATTGATGTCCTGGTGCCTGGCACTTCGCTCTTCAAGGCCGCGGAGTTTGTCAGGCTGTTGAAGAAGCTCGCGCCGCGTCTCTACTCGATCTCGTCGAGCCTCAAGGCGCATGCCGATGAGGTGCATCTCACCGTCGCCGCGGTGCGCTACGAATCGCACGGCCGAAGCCGGAAGGGCGTGGCCTCCAGCTTCCTCGCCGACCGTGTGGGTGACACGGGAACGGTCGGCGTGTTCGTCCAGCCTTCGCATGGCTTCAAGCCGCCGGTGAACGGCGACACTCCGATGATCATGGTCGGCCCTGGCACCGGCATCGCGCCATTCCGCGCATTTCTCGAGGAGCGCCTCGCCACCGGGGCGAAGGGAAGGAACTGGCTCTTCTTCGGCGACCAGAAACGCGCGACGGATTTCCTGTATCGGGAGCAGCTCGAAGGCTGGGTGAAGGACGGTCACCTCACCCGTCTCGACCTCGCATTCAGCCGCGACCAGGCGGAGAAAATCTACGTCCAGTCGCGAATGCTCGAAGCCGCTCCCGAGCTGTGGTCATGGCTGGAGGCAGGCGCGCATTTCTACGTCTGCGGCGACGCCTCACGCATGGCGAAGGACGTCGATGCCGCGCTGCACACGGTCATCGAGAAAGGCGGGGGGAAATCCGCGGACGGGGCGAAGGCATACGTGGATCGCCTCAAATCAGGGAAATGTTACCAGCGCGATGTTTACTAGGCGGCATCAACCCAATCCCCAGCGCTGCAGATCGGCGAACGCGCGCGGCGTCACGATGCGAATGCCCTCGTGTCCATCGAGCGTCAGCAGGTCTTTGTCGCCGGTGGTGATCAAATTGCACTTCGCTTCAACGGTGAGCGCGAGCACTGCGTCGTCAGCATCGCGGCAGACCGCGGGCGGGCTGGAACTCAATGCGACGTGTTGCGTCACGTCTCTGACGTATCCCGCATACTTCGCGGCCATTCGGGCCGTCGCGCGAAACTTTACCTGCGTCTTCTCCTCCACCTCCGCGAAAATCCAATCGCCGGAGAAGCTCGTGCATTCCTTTTTTATGCGGCGCCAAAGCCGCCTGCAGAAGCCACGCCGCGACAGGATGGCGAGCCAGACGTTGCTATCGAGCAGGACGCGCATCCGGCGGAATCATTCGAGGCAATGCGAGGATTTCCTCCTCGGTCATCGTCCGATCGACTGGCTGCGCGTCAGCCCAGGAAAAAAACGCGTCGTCATCGTTTTCGAGGAGCCACGTTACGACTTTCGAGCGTTCCGTTTCAGGCAATGCCTGCAGTTCCGCGATGGTGTCTGTCGCACTCATGCCGCGACCCTGGTCCGCAGGGAAAAAACCTCAAGCGTCCACACTCCATGAGCAGCGCCGCACTCACCGGACAGTCGTTCAGCGCAGAGCAGAAGGAGTATCTCACCGGGCTCTTCGCCGGCATCGCCGTGCGCGGGGTTGGCTTTGGCGATGTGGCGCCGAATCCTGCTGGCGAAGGGAAGACTGCGCTCGATGACCTCATCTTCGAGGAGCGTGTGAAGCGGGAGCTGCATCCGCTGGATGCGTATTCGCAGCTCCTCGACAGCGCTGCGGCGAAGAAGGCGCCGGACAGGGAGGATGCGTTCCGCTTCAAATGGAACGGGCTCTTTTTTCTCTCGCCGGTGAAGGACGCCTACATGTCGCGCCTGCGCATCCCAGGCGGACTGCTGCGGACCTTCCAGCTCCGCGAACTGGCGCACATCGCGAACGAGCTCACGACGGGCTACGTGCAGATCACCACTCGCGCGAATCTGCAGATGCGGCTCATCGCGCCGAAGGACACGCCGGAGTTTCTGCGCCGCGTGCAGAGCGTCGGCCTGCACACGCGCGGCGCGGGTGCGGACAACATCCGCAACCTCACGGCGAATCCGACCTCGGGCATCGATCCCGTCGAGCTGATCGATGTGATGCCCTTGGTGCAGGACATCGCGCAGATCATCATCAATGACCGCGCGTTCTACGACCTGCCGCGGAAGTTCAACATCGCCTACGACGGCGGCGGTCTCATCGGCTCGGTCGAGGATACGAACGACATCGGCGTGAAGGCCGTGAAGGTCGGAGGCGGGGTGTTCTTCCGAATCGCCCTGGGCGGCGCGACGGGCCACAAGGCCTTCGCGCGCGACATCGGCGTGCTCGTGAAGCCCGCGATCGTGAACAAGGTGGTGGCTGCAATCGTCCGCGTCTTCATCGCGAATGGAAACCGCACCGATCGGAAGAAGGCGCGCCTCAAGCACCTTCTCGAAAAGTGGACGCTCGACCAGTATCTCGCCGAGACGGAGAAGCTCCTCGGCTTTTCGCTCCAGCGCGCGCCATTCGACGCGGCGGAGATGCTGTATCCCAGCCAGAGCCTGCCGCACACGCATATCGGCGACTACCCGCAGAAGCAGCGCGGGCTGAACTACGTGGGCGTCACGATTTCTGTCGGGCAGATCACGTCGAAACAGATGATCCGCCTCGCGGAGATTGCCGATCTTTATGGCTCGGGCGAGGTCCGCCTCACCGTGTGGCAGAACCTGATCATCCCGAACATCCCGGACGCTTTCGTGCCGACCGTGAAGCGCGCACTCGACAAGGCGGGCCTCGGCTCGCGGCAGTCGAACGTCACGAGCGGCATCATCGCCTGCACGGGGAACAGCTACTGCAAGTTCGCGCAGTCCTCTACGAAGGAGCACGCGCTGGAACTCGGAAAGTACCTCGAGCGGAAACTGGAGCTCGACCAGCCCGTGAACATCCATCTCACCGGCTGCCCGAATTCCTGCGCGCAGCGCTACATGGGCGACATCGGGCTGCTCGGCACCAAGGTGAAGATCGGCGGCGAGAGCGTGGATGGCTATCACGTCTTCGTCGGCGGCGTATTCGGAAAGCATCAGGCGGTTGGCCGGCAGGTTTTCAACGGCGTCGCCGCAGGCGATCTGCCGCTGACCATCGAGAAGATGCTGCGTGCGTACCTCGCGCATCGTGACGGCAGGGAGAGCTTCCAGTCGTTCGCCACCCGGCACGAGGCGAGCCAGCTCCAGGGCTACTTCTCCAATGAGGAGTGAACCGCGATGAGTGCCAGGGAGCCGCGAACGCTGATTGACGAACTGCTCGCCGAGCAGGGCAGTCTCACAGCGGTGGAGCGCTTTGCGCAAAAGCACGAGCGGCACGCTTTGCCGGCGCAGGCGCGCTATTATCGCGATCTCATCCCGCTGCAAAAGCCGCGTCCCGGCGAGCAGTACGCGTTCGCCGTGGATCTCGACGCATGCACGGGTTGCAAGGCGTGTGTGAGCGCGTGTCATTCGCTCAACGGGCTGGATGAGGATGAACTTTGGCGCACGGTCGGGCTCATCCACGGCGATGCGCCGGACGAGCCGTACCAGCAGATCGTCACCACCGCGTGCCACCACTGCGAGGACCCCGCGTGCGCGAACGGCTGCCCGGTACTCGCCTATGAGAAGGATGCGGAGACGGGCATCGTGCGTCACCTCGATGACCAGTGCATCGGCTGCCAGTATTGCGTGCTGAAGTGTCCCTACGACGTTCCGAAGTATTCGCACAAGCGCGGCATCGTGCGGAAATGCGACATGTGCCAGGGCCGTCTCGCCGTCGGCGAAGCGCCCGCGTGCGTGCAGGCGTGTCCGAACGAAGCGATTCGGATCGAGACGGTCCCCACAGGCGACAAGTCGCGACCGGAGCAGCTTGTTCCGGGCGCCTTCGATTCTGGCTACACGCAGCCCACGACCAGCTACCGCTCCTCGCGTCCGCGCCCGGCGGGCGTGCATGCGGCGGACGCAAAATCGCTGCGCCTCGAAGAGCCTCACCTGCCGCTGGTCGCCATGCTGGTGCTCACGCAGATGGCGGTGGGGCTGCACGCCGCGGTGATTTTCGCGGGTGAAAGTGCGCGTGTTCTCACAGTCGCTGCGTTCGTCGTGTTGCAGTTGGGTCTTGGCGTGAGTGTGCTGCACCTCGGCAAACCGCTGAAGGCATGGCGCGCATTCCTCGGTCTGCGGAAGTCGTGGATGAGCCGGGAGATTGTCGTCTTTGGCATCTATGCGGGAGCTGCGTTCGGTGCGTTGGTCGTTGGTGGAAGCGCGCTTGCCGGACTTGCGTTCGTGCTGGGGCTGCTCGGTGTCCTCTGCTCGGCGATGATCTACGTGGATACGCGCCGCCCGTTCTGGAGCGCACGGCTCACGATGCCGAAGTTCTTCGGGACGACTTTCCTGCTCGGTGCCACTGCTGCCGGTGCGCTGCTCGCATGCCTTGGGTCGCCGCTGGCGCCTGCTTTCATGATCGCGGCCACGGTAATCCGCACGGCGCTCTTTGGCTGGGAGACGGCGTCGTTTTTCTCCGCGCTCCGCGATGAAAACAGCGGGACTCATTGCTCTGCGCTGACGACCTCGCGGCTCATGCGATGGTTGCCATTCACGCGCGCCGCGTTGTTTGTAATCTCCACGTTCGCATCCGTCGCGGGGATCTTCGGAGTGCTCGGTATTGCTCCGCCGTGGGCTGTTCTCGCGTTTGCGAGCACGCTCTCTTCGCAATTTCTCGAACGCTACAACTACTTCCGCGCCGTCGTCGCGCCGCGGATGCCCGGAAACGCCGCATGAGTCACGCAAAGACGCAAAG
>Ga0105048_10003271_pt1 | contig 26519 bp, 20 predicted proteins | sample MAT05_FD_78382 | JGI IMG/M metagenome (GOLD analysis project Ga0105048, IMG submission 78382) | Freshwater microbial communities from Lake Fryxell liftoff mats and glacier meltwater in Antarctica - MAT-05 | ecosystem: Environmental > Aquatic > Freshwater > Ice > Liftoff microbial mat | place...
ATGCAAAACTGGTCGTTGCTAGGATGGGAACCAAGGCTGTCTGGCACGTGGGCTCTGCGAACATGACTAATGCTGCGTTCGGCCAACCCCGGCGTCAGGTTCTACCGCGCAATCGGGAGTTCATGCTCAGGTTAGAGGGGAAGAGTCGCGAGGTCGGTCCCGCAGCGCTAATTGCCGAATGGGCCAAGGTCGATGTGTTCACGCCGCATGCGTTCAAGACGGCCGAGAAGAGTGCGCCGGACGCGAACCGAACTTTACGTCAAGTGGTATATCAAATAACCTCGGCGAAGTGGAGTCTCCAGGCTACTCAGGTCAACACAGATGACTTCTCGGTGGAGCTCACTATTGAACCGCTTCCCGCGCTCCCTCACGGATTCGAGGTGACCGTCGGTCTGCTCTGCCGCTCATCAGCGAAGCCACTTGCAAAATCAGTCACCTGGGACAGGCTTAGGTTGACTGATGTCAGCGCTTTCGTTCCAATCCATGTGACCTCGGTATCAGACGGCGCAAGCCAACGCTTCGCAATTCAGGCCGCTTTCAGCACGGACCTGCTCGACGCTCGCAAGCGGGCCATCTTCCGAGAGACGGTGAGCTCTGGTTACAAACTTCTGCACTACCTAACCTTACTGTTGGATGCCGGCGCGTCGAAGTCGAAGTGGTTCGGGGCAGACGGAGACGGCACTGGCACTGACATCTTCGGCCTTGATGGAACGGGCGCACTTTACGAGCAACTGCTTCGCGCAACTTCACGGGCACCAGACCGGTTGGCCAGAGCCATAGGGGTGTACAAACGCGTCCGAGATGAAGGAGTTGACCTACCGCCCGGCTTAGAAGAGCTGTTCAGCGGCTTCGCCGGATTTGATGAGGTGCATGGCCTGGTCGACTTCGGAGAGCGGCAATCGATGCGTGATGACTGGCGTGGGATCGAAGTTGCCGGACCGAAGAAAGCGACTCATCTGGTGCCAGGTGTCGTACATCCTTCGGCCTACGACGCCATAAATCGTAAGGCCCTTGAAGATGATCTCGGTGGCGAAGTCGATGTCGATCGTTTTGGATGGAATGCCCAGCATGTTGACGCGACCGCCGGGGCGAGCGAGGGCGAACGCTTGATGCACGGCCGACGGCACGCCCGACATTTCCAACACGACGTCGGCGCCGAGTCCGTGGGAGGCGGCATGAACCGCTTGTTGCGCGCCGTCGGGGTGGACGGCATCGTGCGCGCCCATCTGACGCGCGAGTGCAAGCCGTCGCGGATTGACGTCGGTGGCGATGATGTGGGCCGCGCCGGCCGCTTTGCAGATGCCGACGGCGAAGGCGCCGATCGGACCGCAGCCGGTGATGAGCACGACCGCACCCGGGATGTCGGCGGTGAGGGCGGTGTGGAAGGCGTTCCCCATGGGATCGTGAATACCGCCAATGTCGTAGCTGATCGCGTCGTCGAGATGCCATACGTTCGTGGCGGGCATGGCGATGTAGTCGGCGAAGCAGCCGTCGCGGTCGACGCCGATGATGCGCGTGCTGGGGTCGACGTGCGCCTGACCGGTGCGACTGAAGATGGACCGTTCATCGACGATGTGCCCTTCGGCGGTTACGCGATCGCCGACTTTCACGGTCTCGACAAAACTGCCCACGGCCACCACATCGCCGGCGAATTCATGGCCCACCACAAATGGCGGCTTGCATCGACCGGCGGCCCAGGCGTCCCACTCGTAAATGTGGACATCGGTTCCGCAGACCCCGGCACTGCGCACGCGAATCAGCACCTCATCGTCGCGGATCGCGGGTTCGGCGACTTCGGTCAGCGTGAGCCCCTTGGCAGCCGACGTTTTGACCAACGCTTTCACATGCGCTCCGAAAAAGTGCTCACCTCAGCGTCACAGTCCCAGTCAGACACTGGGCGGGTGGAGACGTTCGTGATCCACCGGCTGAGGATGTCCAAAGGTCAAAACTGGCGCCTGGGATGGAACGATGGTAGCCCGAAAGATGGTGAAAAGAAAATTGTTGCGTTCTGTATTCGCGCGCGTTCTTTATACGCGCTCTTGCGCGATCTCTTTATCCACGCGTATATTCGCGTGAATTCAACGACTTGCGTGTGATATCCACATCCTCGCGACATGGGTTCGTGCAAATACACGAACCGAAGGGTCGCAGGACACGCAGGCACTACCGGAAACGCGTGGCGATAAAACGGCACGAGTTCCACCTGAAGTCGAGTGCTGCCCTCACGGCGGCGCATCACGCCAGCGGCACGGGTCTCCCGTTCGCTGGTCGCTCCTCGTCGCTGTCCGCGACGAGGAGTTCGGTCATCTCTCCGATGACCTCGGCGCTGCGCCCTGCTGGTGGCGCGCCCCACGATCGCTCCGCGATGCATGCGTCGAGCGGGTGCCACGTATCGGCCACCGAAAGCGGTTCTCACGGTGTTGCCTCCCCCACTGTGCTCGTGCCCTGTTCCGCGCGAGTCATCCTCTGCACGAGCCTCCTGGAGGCCGTGTAGCACGCGGCTAATCGGTGCTTCGGCACCGTTCACGCCACGTGAGCTCACCTTTCCACCGGGGGAAAGGGAGCGACCGAACCTCCGTTACGGAGAGTAGTATCATGGCTCCTGCCAAGAAGGCTGCGAAGAAGGGTGGCCGCAAGGCTGCAAAGAAGGGCACGCGTAAGGCTGCAAAGAAGGGCGCGCGTAAGGTTGCCAAAAAGGCGACGAAGAAGGCCGCCAAGAAGGGCGCTCGCAAGGTCGCGAAAAAGGCCACGCGCAAGGTAGCAAAGAAGGCCACCAAGAAGGCGGCAAAGAAGAGCACCCGTAAGGCGGCCAAAAAAGGCGCCAAGAAGGCTGCAAAGAAGGCCCGCAAGCCGGCAAAGCGCGCCAAGAAGGCCGCTGCCGCGCCGGCTCCGGCCGCTTCGTAAGTTGTTCGTCTGAGCAGTTTAGCAGCCACGTAAACGCGAAGGCGCCGGCATGTCTGCCGGCGCCTTTCACGTCTCGCCCCTCTGGATTCAGCGACCGCCGCTCAAATGCTGCCGTCGCTCGTCAAGCGCGCACGCCCCTAGACGGCCGCCAACGCGGCCGGACGCTCGCCGAGCAGCGTCTGCACGTCGAGCGTCTCTTCGTCCGGTACGGGGCCCCACACAAACGCAGTGAACCGCGGAGCCGACTCAACGCGTCCGCCGTCGGCGATGACGATCCCTATTGGCTCTTCATGCCCTGAATTTTGATGGAATCGCATGAGCGATCCTCCTCGTCAAAAAATGAGTCGACACGATCGCCCTCGATCGGTCATTGCCGCACGCATCACGAAAACGGCAGCTTTAAGATTCTGTACAGCATGTGGCGTGCCACAACACCATGCTAGCGTATATGTCTGTCAATGAATAACTTACAAATCAGCATTGGTTGGTAATCGGGCTGCCGTATCGCAGTGACACATCACAAAAACAACCAGATGTTTCATAACGACACGGAACGTGAGCCGGTTGCAAAGCAAACCGCTTACGCGACGGCAGCCTGCTTGCGTGCGAGAAAGGTTTCCGGTCGGCCAACCCCACGCTCGATCGAAATGGACCAGCCGTGGTAGTTCGACGTCAACTCCTCAAGGGCCGCACTGTCCGTACCGGCTGCGATCGTCTCCACAAGATGCACACCGCCGTCGACGGTCGCGCTCTGCAGCACTTCGATCACGCGACTCCGGTCAGCCGTCGACAACCCTGCGAACGCCGTCGAAGAACACACCACCGCATGGAGTGCAACGTCGGGCGCCCACGCGCCGATTGGCGCGCAATAGCTACGCACGCGCTGCCCCAATCCGGCCGCCTCGGCGGCGCGAACCACACGATCGACCGCATCGCGCGCAGGCTCCACCGATGTTACAGCGCAACCCCGCGCCGCAAGGAAGAGCGCCGGTCCCTCGCCGGTCGCTCCGGCCACCAGCACGTTGCGATCGCGCGAATCCCGGAAGGCCCGCACCAGCGCGGCATCGGGATCGATGCCCCAGTGCTCGGGCTTGCTATACTCTTCAAGCATCTTCAGCCGCTTGCGACGCCATGTGGCGTACGTCTTGAGGCCGAGTCGACGAGCAATAATTCGATCCACCTCTTGCCATATGAGCATCTCCGTCAGCGCGATCTGGGCCGCGTTCCGGAGCGCGGAGACCGCCTCATCGCCGATTTTGAGTAACGCACTGCGCGAGACCGAGTCTTTATAATCCTCGATCTCGCGCTCGACGTAGAGCTCGTATTCGTACTTGAGTGAACGGGGCGTTGAGAAGGGCGTATCCATGTGGAAGATTGTGGATAAAGTACGCGTGAAAACACGATACGCAAGAGGCAATTGTGATATCCGAAGCGCTAATCGTCTGTAAATCCTACAGTTGCGAGCAGGACGGCATACTCGATCTCACAGTTTGGGCATCATCTTTGTAGCCTTGGAGGTATCGCGGACACGCCCAGTGCAGGCGGACCACCCCACCAACACCACGATCACTCATCCACACCGATGCCTGAACTTCCCGAGGTGGAACATGCCGCCGCGCGCTTGCGACAAGCCGCGCTTGGGCGTGTGGTGGCCTCCGCGGCCGTATCCCACCCGTCGCTAGCCCGGAACCTTCCCCCCGCTGCCTGCGCCCGCTTGACGGGCCGCCAGATCGTGGCGATCGAGCGTCGGGCGAAGATCCAACTGGTCACGTTCGAAGACGGACAGCTGCTGGAAGTTCACTTCCGCATGACGGGAGACTGGAACCTGGGCGACCAAAATGACCAGGCGCCGGCATACGAGCGGGTCCGCATCGTCTGCACCGACGGGACCAGGATCTCACTGGTCGACAGCCGCGCATTTGCCGTGATCCGGCTCCACGCGCCGGGAGCGTTCGTACTTCCGCCGCTTGGACCCGAGCCACTTACCGACGCGCTGTCGCCGGAAGGCCTTCGCGAGGCGCTCCGTACACGCCGCGGCCCCATTAAGCCCGTGCTGCTGGATCAGCGGATTGTGGCCGGGATCGGCAATATCTATGCGTCGGAGGCGCTGTGGGAGGCGCGGATCCATCCAGCCGCGCGCGCCAACCGCCTCTCGCTGTCACGCTTGACACGCCTGGTCATTGCGATTCGCGTCGTGCTGCTGCGCGCGCAGGGCAATCGCTACCACGCGCCGACGCTCGGTGCCGGCGATCCCGAATTTCAGGTCTACGATCGCGCGGGGCAACCCTGTGGGCGTTGCGGGAGAACGGTTCGGCGGATCGCACAGGCGGGCAGGGGGGGGTACTACTGCGCGAGATGTCAGAAGGGTTGAGTCGGGAGTAGGGAGTAACGAGTAGGGGGTAGTACGTGCAGTACTGAGTACTTCTTCCTGCAGTACTGAGTACTTCTTCCTGCAGTACTGAGTACTTCTTCCTGCAGTACTGAGTACTTCTTCCTGCAGTACTGAGTACTTCTTCCTGCAGTAGGGGGTACTGCCTACTGCAGTAAGCAGTACTCAGTACTGCAGGAAGAAGTACTCAGTACTGCAACTGAGTACCGAGTACTGCAGCAAAAGTACTCAGTACTGCACTTCCGTACTGCTCTACTCCGTACTCCCTACTCCCTACTGTTCACTCCTTTCTCCCGACTCTTTCTCCGTATAATATTCGAAATTCTCCGGCCCAACCTCCCGCCGATGCACGAGCCGTGAATGGCCATCACGGATGAGCGCTTCGACCTGCTCTCGCGGCACGTAGTGCATTTCGTACGGTGCGCGTCCGCGCAGGAGTTTCCATGCGCGGCGGAGATATTCCCGGCGCACGCGGTAGAGTACCTCGCCGAGCGATCCGGGTGCGTACGCTTTCCCGGACGGCACGTGGAATACTGCCGCGCCACCTGGGCGCAGGACGCGGAAGAACTCGCGGATGTAGCGTGTTGAACTCTGGGGTGGAACATGTTGCAGCACGATACTGGAATACACAAAATCAAACGTCTCATCGGGAAACAGCGACAGATCGTCGCAGGTATTCACCTCGTAACGCACGCGTGATCCCAGCGTGTTGTATTCGCGCGCACGGGCGATCATCGAGTCGGCGATGTCCACGCCAACCACGCGCGGAAAGTGCGCGCCGAGTGCCAGCGTCAACCGACCAACGCCGCAGCCGAAATCGAGTGCATCGCCGCGGGCGACGGCCAGCGGAATCGCCTCCAGCGACGACATCATGCGTGACACTTCGGCCACACCGGTTTCGAAAAACTCGCTCGGGTCCCACTTGTTGTAGCGCCGCGCGTGATCGGTGAGCACACCGTAAAGCGGATCTTCGCGTCCGAGTTTTTCGAATGTCTGGCGAACCGTGTCGAGTGTCACCGCTACGTGCCCAGTTGGAGTGAGCGGCTGGACGCTGCTCGTACGATGGCTTCATCAAAGGCGCGCAGCGTGGCGCGTGCGGTCGCCTCCCAGGTAAACTCCCCAGCCCGGGAAAACGCTGCAGCCGCTTTGGCTGCGCGCAGCGACGGGTCCGCGAGCAATTGCTGCATGTGGTCGGCGAGCGCGTGGGCGTCGTCCCATGGGAAGGTGAGCGCGGCATCGCCGACAACTTCCGGCAATGAGCTGGCATCTGCGCAGATGACTCGTCCACCGGCGGCCATCGCTTCAAGGGCGGGTAGTCCAAACCCCTCATATCGTGACGGAAATACCAGCGCCGTGGCCTCGCGGTACAGTGCGCCGAGTTCCGGATCTGAGACATAGCCGGCGAAGTGCAGCCATGGTGCATGCTCGCGCTTCGCGATCCGGGCCAACGGGCCGCCGGGGCCGCACAAGACCAACGGCACGGACATGCCCCGTTCGTGCAGGAGCGTCATGGCGCGAAAAAGCACCTGCAGGTTTTTCCGCGCCTCCTGTGCACCGACGGCCATGAAGAACGGCCCATCAATGCCCAGCGTAGTGAGCGTGTCCGGTCGACGGTCTGCGTGCAGCGCGAGATCGTCGGCGGCCAGCAGCGTCACGCGCATCGCCGCGAAGGGAAGCCCCAGATAGCGTTCCACCTCGCGCGCCGTGAACGCAGAAATGGTGATGATCAGATCGGAACGCGCGACGGTTCGGCGAAATCGCGTGCGATACTTCGCGCGATTGAGCACCTTCCACCACCGGTGATCAAGCTGAAGCATCGGGACAAGGTCGCAGATGGTCGTCACCATCGCCGCGCGATGCGCGACCGGGTGGAGCCAGTTCCACGGATACCACACGACGTCGGCAGCGGTGGCGGGGAGCGCGCTCACCGGCGCAATGGTACACCGCTGCGAGAGCAGAGGGTCGAGGAGCGCCATCTGTTCCTGAAGCGGCACAATGTCCTGCGCCGACCGCACAAAGAGCGTGAAGCGAACATCGTCGCGCACGCGAGGCATTTGCCGAAGGACATTCCGGACGTAGCGGCCAATGCCTCGGCGTTCCTGCATCAACTTCGTGGCTTCAACACCGATATGCACGAAACGATCTCAGTTCTGCATCATAAGAAAACGTGTGGCAGGCGCTCGTCGTCAATCGACCGGCAACGGGCACCATGGCACACGAGCAACGGTTAATCGATGGCTTCGAGAAGTGCACCCTTGAGATAGCCGGTTTCCGGCACGGTCAGCAGTTCGGGATGGTCGAGCGGTTGTGCCGTGATACCGCGCAGCACGATGCGACGCCCACTGTCCGCGGCGGCTTCCTGCAGGAGTTCGAGGAATCGTGATTTACTCAGGTGAAAACTGCAGCTCGCGGTAAACAAAATCCCACCAGGGGCGAGCAGGCGCATGGCCTGCAGGTTGATGTCCTTGTATCCGCGCTCGGCGCCGGCCAGCGACGCTTTGGATTTCGCAAAGGCAGGCGGGTCGACCACGATCGTATCAAAGCGCCTCCCCTCCCGGTTCCAGTCGCGCAAGACATCGAACGCGTCGCCCACCTGAGACGTGATATTCTGTAACCCGTTAAGGGCGGCGTGTGCCTCCACCCGCGCGAGGGCTGGCGCGGAGATATCCAACGCGGTGACATGCTCGGCGCGAGCCGCCATGTGCAGGGCAAACGAGCCATGATAGGCAAAACAATCGAGCGCCGTACCCCGGGCGTGCGTGCCAATCAGCACCCGATTCTCACGCTGATCCAAAAAGGCACCGGTTTTCTGCCCGTCCCAGGGCGCGGCCAGAAACCGCACGCCATGTTCGTGCACCTCGACGGTTTTCGGCACGTCGCCGTAGAGCAGTTTGACCTCGCGCGGGAGCCCCTCACGCGCCCGCGCGGCGGGATCGTTCCGCGCCACAATGCCACGACATCCGGTGAGCGAGACCAACGACTCCACGATGACATCGGTCCAGGCGTCAAGACCAGCGGAAAGCAACTGGACCACAAGGATGTCGTTGTAGCGGTCAACCACCAGCGAGGGGAGTGCATCGCCCTCGCCATGGACCAGACGGTAGGCGTTGGAGTTCGCGGCGAGTGGGTCGCGTCGCGCGATCGTGCCCGCCAAGCGATCGTGCCACCATGTGGCGTCAGGGACGCGCGCCGGGCTCCGCTCGATCTGCCGAAGAGAAATCTCCGAAGCCGGACTCCAGAGTGCCCACCCGAGCGGCTCGTCGCGCGCCGACGTCACGGTCACGATCCCCGCCGGCGCGCTGGGGCGGCTCACGACATCGCTCCGGAAAATCCACGGGTGTCCGGCCTTCAGCCGCTTGGTGCCGCGCGGCGAAATCGTCGCGCGCGCGTCGAGCACTTTCATGGTGCCGCTGTCTTGCGAGTACTCTGTGTCTCGGCCAGCCGCAGACGCTTCACGAGTGCAATCGCCTTCGAATGCTCGGCGAACGTGGTGCGAAACTCGTGGTGCCCATCCGGATGCGCCACGAAGAAGAGATACGGGACGTCGGCGGGCGACAACGAGGCGGCGATGGACGCCTCACCGGGCGACGCAATCGGGCCGGGCGGCAGTCCCGCATACTTGTAGGTGTTGTACCTGGAATCGACTTCGAGATCCTTGTACAACACGCGATCTACATGCGACGGCAGCGCGAACTGGACGGTGGGATCGGCCTGCAACTTCATCCCTTTCTTCACACGATTCCAGTAGACCGCGGCGATGATGGGCCGCTCCTCGGCTTTCCGCGCTTCCTTCTCCACGATCGCCGCCATCGTCATCGCGGTATGACGCGAGATCGCAAGATCTTGCAACCGATCATTCCACTCGGGTTTCCACGCGGTCTCAAAACGTTCAAGCATCATGACCACCGCTTCGCGCGCACTCGTGCCGTCCGCAAATGAATACGTCGCCGGAAACAAATAGCCTTCAAGCGTAGGCGCCGGAACATTCAGCCGACGTTTCCACGCCGTATCCGTGACGGCCGCGCGCACCGAGTCTTCACTCACCGAGAGCGCTTTGGCGATCAGCGGGGCGATGTCCCGGACGTCGTAACCTTCCGGAATCGTGACGGTGTAACGCACGCCACGTCCTTCCACCAACACATCGAGCACTTCGCCATAGCTTGACCGCCGCGCGAACTGATAGCGCCCGGGTTTGATCGCGCGCGCGCGTCCGGTGGTGGAGGCGAACCAACGAAACAGTCGCGGCGACTCGATCACGCCGGCCTTGGACAATATCGAAGCGGCGGCGCGCACTGAGCTTCCTTTGGGAATGACTACGCGGTCGGCAGGCGTTGCGGTGGCGTCGCCGCCCAGCTCACTCCACAACTGCCAGCCGCCAACGGCCACGACCGCCGCGAACGCGAGGCCCGCCAGTCGTACGATGCGCCGACGCGATTGCCTGCTCATGCCACCGGGAGCGTCGTCATCGCAGCGACCGCTTCGCCAAGCGCGACGCCCTGCTTCGCAGCGCGAAGCACGCCCTCAAGCAGCACCGCGGCGGCGAGCGCATCCACGTCTTCCTTCCGCCCGCGGGTCGAGCCACCCTGTTCCCTGATGGAACGCAGCGCCGCTGATGTGGTGAAGCGTTCGTCGACCAGTCGAATGGGAAGCGTCTGACGGGTGGCCAATTTTGCGGCTACCTCGCGGACTTCGCGCGACCGATCTGTTTCAGCGCCGGATGGATCGAGGGGCAGCCCGAACACGAAACCCCGCGCGCCTGACTCGTCGGCGCGCCGCATCAACTCCGCGATGGGCGCACGCTTGCCGAGTCGCCGGGTGATCACACCGCAGGGCGAGGCGAGGAATCCCAGTTCGTCGCTCACCGCCAAACCAATGCGCTTATCGCCCCAATCGACAGCCAGCAAGCGAGCGACTGGAATGGCGTCGGGTGCGGCCGCGTCCAAAAGTGTCACATCGGTCATCATCCTTCGGCCATTTGCTCAAAGAACTCTTTGTTGTTCTTTGCGCGCTCCATGCGCTTGAGCAAGAAGAGCAACGCATCTTCGGACGGCATATCAGCCAGGAAGGCACGCATGAGATAAACGCGCGACTGCTCGAAGGGCGTGAGCAGTAATTCTTCGCGACGTGTGCCGGATTTCTGGATGTCGATGGCTGGGAAGATCCGCCGCTCTGCCAACTTGCGGTCGAGCACCAGTTCCATATTGCCCGTCCCCTTGAACTCCTCGAAGATCAGCTCATCCATGCGCGAGTTGGTCTCGATCAGGGCCGTGGCTACGATCGTGAGGGAGCCTCCCTCGGCGAGTTTGCGCGCTGCGCCGAAAAACGCTTTGGGCTTCTGCATGGCGGAGACTTCCATGCCGCCAGACATGATGCGCCCGCCTTGGGGAGCGACCGCGTTGTGCGCGCGCGCGAGCCGCGTGATCGAATCAAGTAAGATGACGACGTCCTTCCCCGTTTCCACGAGCCGCTTGGCCTTTTCAATGACCATGTCGGCCACTTGCACATGGCGCTCTGCGGATTCATCAAACGTTGAACAGATTACCTCCGCTTGCGGGCAACTCGCCCGCATGTCGGTGACCTCTTCGGGCCGCTCGTCGATCAGCAGCACAATCAGCACAATCTCGGGATGGTTCTCGATGATCGCATTGGCCAGCTGCTGCATGAGAATCGTTTTTCCGCCCTTCGGCGGGGCAACGATGAGGGCGCGCTGGCCTTTGCCAAGCGGGGCGATAAGGTCGCAGACACGAGTCGCCACCTCACCGTTGGCCCGCTCAAGCCGGATGCGCTCGTCGGGGTACTTCGGGGTCAGGTTGTCGAACGCGCTTCGCAATTTCGACTGCTCGGGGTCGCCGCCGTTGATGCGCTCCACCTTGAGGAGCGCGAGGTACCGTTCCCATTCTTTCGGCGGGCGAACTTCCCCCATCACCGTGTCGCCGGTGCGGAGGTCGAAGCGCTTCACCTGGGAGGGTGAGACGTAGATGTCGTCTGGGCCGTGCAGATAATTGAAATCCTGGGACCGAAGGAAGCCGTACCCTTCCGGAAGCACTTCCAGGACTCCTTCACCGTAGAGTGTTTCTTCCCCATCAAGCAGTGCTTGCTCAATGCGAAAGATCAACTCCTGCTTGCGCAGCCCCGACGTGCTGGTGACATGCAGCGACGCAGCGAGTGCCAGCAGTTCCGGAACGGATTTCCGCTTGAGCTCGGCGACGTGCACGACGCGGGGTCAGGGGTGAAGCAAACAGGGGTACGCGCATGGCAGGACTCGAACCTGCGACCTTCTGCTCCGGAGGCAGACGCTCTATCCAACTGAGCTACACGCGCAACAAGGTGATATGGACGCCACTGCACCACCATCCGCAAGCTAATCAGCCGGAGAGGTGGTGGGCAATGTGCGTTTGTGTTCCGCTGTTCAGTCGAAGCCCGATCGGCGCGGAGCGCCCGCCAAGGTGCGCTAGCCGAGGAGCGCCGTTCCTATGGAGCCATCTCGCTTCGAGGCAAGGATCTCCGACGTAAACGCGAAGATCATCGAGTCGAGGGCGCCGTTCGCCCGTAAATGGTTGGGGCCGCGCCGCGCGTAGTGGCGAAAGCGATTTCCAAGATTTGCGCCGTCAGTAAAGCCGAGCTGCGCGGCGACGGAATTGAGCGTGTGCCCGGGTTGATCGAGGAGTGCGGCGGCGACGAGCAAACGACACCACATCAGGAACCGTCGAGGTGGCGGAAGCGCTGCCGCCATCAGTCGATCCTGGAGGGTGCGTCGCGCAACACCGAACACGGCGGCGACCTCGTCTCGGTCCATATGCTCGTGGGCGTGTTCCAAGGCAAACTCGAGCAGGGGCAGGAAGCGCAGTGGAATGACGCCCTTTAAGGATAGGACGATGCGCGGGACGGCCCCCCGCTGTGTCGCCGCCGCCATAACGCGTGCGAAAGCGTGGCGACCTTCGTCAGAACCCTGTCTGACGATCTCCTGAACGCCGGTGCGCGCGACCTCGAGCAGCTGGATGTTCGAGATTCTAAGGAAGTCGCACCACGCCAGCAGCGGGTGTTCAGGAAACGCTTCAGAGGCCCGCCGCAGAACCCGCACGGCAAAGTCGTGGGTACGCCCACCTGCCTCTACCACCGTCATCAAGATCCGCCCCTCTGACAACGCCTCGAGCAGCTGTCTCTCGTTGGCGAAGGGCACGACGAGACAACCTTCCGGCGCGATCAGCCGGAGGCGTGAAATGGTGGCCGAGGAGCCCGGCAGGAAGGCAATGAGCGGCTCAGTCTGCATGAATCTCGGCGTCCCGGAGGGCAAGCGAAAAACTCGCTGCCCAACGCGTAGGGTAACCGCCCACTGAGACGACGAGGTTTAAACGGCCCGGGTACATCTATCGCTCACACCTCAACTGGAGTGACTGATGATCGATTCACGTCGCCTGCTGCTTGTCGCGCTGCTCGCTGTTGCCCCCGCTATTGCCGCCTGCAGTCTTCCCACGGCAAGCAATGATCCGCCGCCGCCGCCGCCGCCGAGCGATTCGACGCACTTTGATCAGCGTCCGTGGGGTTGAGTTGCACGCACAACGGCTGACCGCACGCGGAAAATAGCAGGTCAGCCGCCTACCGTCTCGAGTCGAAGGATTCCACGGCGAAATGCGGGGCCGTACTCGGTCGCGGTCTGGCTTCCTTGCGTCGCCACTGCAGTCTTAACGGCAGGGCGTTCGGCAGATTCTTCCGCCCAACGCCAAGAATCAGATAACGACTCTGCTCGAAACACGTACTCCGAGTACCCGTATCGACGCGACAGGTCGAGGCTCTGATCAAGACGCGCGCGCGCCGTCTCCATGTCTGAGAGGAGCGCCCAGGATTCGGCGGCGAAGAGTAACACCATCGAAGCGGTGAAGGGTTGGTTGGCGGCCGAGATCTCTTTCCTGAGGCGTGAATCGAAGCGCTCAACAAGAGTGCGGTCGCCAAGTCTGGCGGCTGCCCGCACCACTCCTGATAAAATAACCATAAGGATTCGCGGAACGTCGATGAGGTCGGCCGCGTACAAGTAACCTCGAAGCGCCGCATCGTAGAATCCTGCGCTGAGCGCGACGAGGGAAAGTTCGCCAAGCACGCCGACGCGGGTTTCCGTGTCGTTTTCAGACGCATCATACACGTTCCACCCATACAGAAGCGCGTCGGCCAACTGCCCTCGCGTCAGGGCGATCGACATCAGGCCCTGTGAAGCCGACGCAAACGCGCCGCCCATCGGTGTCGCCATACGCAGCGCCTTTTTGTATTCCGACTCGGCCGCTGGCATGTTGCCTTTCATATCATGCAGCAGCGCCAACCCGATATGCCCACGCGCTGCGAGTGGGCCATCGCGCTGGCGCACCGCCCTCGACAGCATCGCCTCATAGCAGTCCTTCGCCACGGCGTGGTCGTTCATTTGTCGTGCGACGCGCCCAAGGTGCAGCGTGGCCAGTGACGCGCTCACGTAATCCGCTGCGGCCGTCAGTCGGCACACGGCGGACACCGTTGCGTACGCCAACTCAAAACAGCCCGACCGTTCCATCTCCTCGGCCGCCGAGCGCAGGAGCTCGGCGACTCGACCCAGTGGATCAGACGGTTGAGGAAGTGCATCGTGGACCATTGACGGTCGCTTCTGCGCAAACTCGGCGAGCGCGAGTTCAGCTTCGGCAAGCACCGTTGATCGTTCCCTGCCGTGAGACGCCGCTACCGATTCAGCCGTCTGCAGAATCGACATCCAGCCCATCGCGTCGTCGCCCAGATCAACGCGGCGCACTGCCGCTTGTTGGACGTCTTCGGCGAAGGCTTGTAATGGTGAGAGTGGCTTACGCATAGGAAGTGTGGTCGAGGGGAACGCGAGTCGTTCGCGTGGTGCTCGGCATTGAGCGTCTCGTTTCACAGGGTTGCATACTCATTCAGCCTACGCGCGACACTTGCAGCATGGTGCCAAGCGCGCGGCAAATCGACGTTGCCCACTCGGTCGCGCGATTCTGCCGCGTGAGAGCGAGGAATCGACTGTAGTCGTCGTTCGCGACTTCCACGGCGCTGAGCGCGTCGCGCAGGTCTGCCTCGGCCATGCGGAGCTCCCGAAGCATCGAGTTCACGCCCTCGTCCGGGTGCGTCGATTCGGCGGCGGCCTTTGCGCGGGCGATGGCGAGAAGAATGGGCGAATTTGGCATGACGTAACATGTACACAACCACCGAGAAACAACTCTACTGGTTGGGCGGTTACCCTACGCGTTGGGCGGTGGATGTGCAGAAAGGGCGCATTTCTTACGGTTTTCGCGGAAATCAGCGCGCGCGCCCCTCGTGGGAGAACCGTGTGGTGCGCCGGTCGCGTGCTCGATCGGGCGCGCGCCGCACACGGAATATTTCGCCCCTCTCTGCAATACGGCGCTCTCGCGCCCGGACCATCCGCGGCCCACATTGCGTATGTATATAGAAGCAACCTTCTCGCCGATTGCGGCACCTAATGCCCACCCAGCAGCTATCGGGCGTCGGGACGAGCCGCCGTGAATTCCCAACCCAATTGCGCCGTTCTTCATGAGCGTCATGCGTTTCCCTTACCGCAAAACAATGCGACCACTGCGCTCTCTCGCTCTGGCGTCCGTCCTCTGCTCGGTCATCGCGTGCAAAAAGTCGTCGAACGGCGCCGATTCCACCGCCGTGAGCAGCGGAGACGCTACCGCCGCTCAGACCGCCGATGGTGAGGCGTCGGGCCAACCGCAACTTGCGCTGCCGGTCACCGCTGACGGCGCCCGAGAAGGCGATCTCGTGTTGCGGGTCAATACCACCGGACAGATCCGCTCTGACGCCGCGGTGAAGTTGCGTGCCGAAGTGGGCGGGACCGTCGGGCAAGTCATGGTGCGCCCGGGGGCGCGCGTGACGAAGGGACAAGTGCTGCTCAAACTCGATCCCTATCCGTTCGACCTCGCCGTTCGCGAAGCGCAGGCCATGATGGACCAAACGGAGCAAAGCTACTTCGAGCTATACGTGCCCGATTCGATCGCCACCGGGCACATTCCCACTGCGGAACAGCGCAAGGCGCTGATGAACCGCACCGGGTTGATCGGCGCCAAGCTCAAACTCGAGCGCGCCCAATTCGAGCAGTCGCGCGCGGCGATCACCAGCCCTGTTGATGGCATGGTCGATGCCATCGAGATCTCGGCGGGTGAACGCGTCACGGGGGGACAGCAGCTGCTCACGGTCGTGGACACGCGCAACCTTCGTATAGAAGCGCAGGTGCTCGAACACGATCTGCCGCTCATTCGCGTTGGCGGTGAAGCCGTGGTGACGTCGGCCGGCGCGCCAGGTCGCGCCATACGCGGTCGCATCGATGCGGTGCTCCCCATGGTTGACTCGGTCACGCGATCGGGACGTGCCATTGTTCGTGTGGTCGGCGACGGAACATTGCGACCGGGCATGTACGCCGACGTGGAGTTGGAAGCCTCACGGTTACTGAACCGACGATTGGTGCCTGCGCGCGCCGTGATCGAGCGCGATGGGCGTCCGTTAGTGTTCGTGGTGAAGGATGGACGCGCACAATGGACGTACATCTTGCCAGGGCGCTCCAACGGAGTCGACACCGAAGTGCTGCCCGACTCGGTGACCGGGCAAATCCCTGTAAACACTGGTGATCAGGTGATTATCGAGGGACACCTCACGTTGACCCATGACGCGCCCGTACGCATGGTTGCGCCGAAGGAAACAGCGCCCGTCGATCTGTCGACGCGTCGTCGTCCGCGCCAATAGGGCGGCACGCACCGTGTCTCTTACGTCTTTTGCAGTTCGGCGTCCGGTCGCGACGATCGCCGCCATCCTGGCTGTAGTGCTCATGGGATCGGTGTCGCTCAGTCGGCTGCCGGTTTCGTTGTTGCCCGATGTGTCGCTCCCTGTGCTCACGATCCGTACGGTGTATAGCGGGGCCGCCGCTCCGGAAGTGTCGCGTTTCGTCGCAGAGCCGATCGAAGAGGCCATCGCCGCCACGCCAGGCTTGGTGGAATTGCGGTCGGTCAGTCGGAATGGCGAGGCGACCACCACCGCGCGCTTCGCGTGGGGGACCGACATGCGAGGCACGGTCCTCACGGTGCGCGAACGACTTGACGCCACGCGCGGTCAGCTGCCTGAACGCGCCGAACGGCCCACGCTGCTGACCAGTGATCCGGGCGAACGGCCCATCGCCGTGTTGGCGATGAAGAGTGATCCGTCCAAGGGTGGTGGTGATTTGCGCAGCCTGGCGCGGACCGCGTCCGACGTACATGCGCGTCGGCTGGAGCAGATCGAGGGCGTGGCCAGCGTTGCGGTTGTCGGAGCACCGGAGGATCAGATTCGCGTGGATCTTGATCCCGATCGGCTGCGCGCGATGAACCTTTCGCCCGAAGACATCGCTCTCGCGATCCGCGCGCAGAACGCGACCGGCGCTGGCGGCACGATTCGCAAAGGGCAGTTTCGCTTCTCCGTTCGCGCGCTCACTGAGTTCCGCTCGCCGTCGGAGATTCTGGATACGCCGGTCGGACCCGTCGGCTCCGGTATCACGCTCCGCGATGTCGGTACGGTCTCGCTGGGTCTCGCCGATCCGGAAACGCTGACGCGACTGGATGGTGCGCCGGCGATCGGGTTGGTGGTGTACAAAGACGCGGGCTCCAACACGGTCGCTGTGACGTCGCGCATGCGCGACGCGATTGCGCAATTGCAGGGGGAGTTCACAGGCATTGAGATCAACGTTGTCGCTGCACAGGCGGACTTCGTTGTCGATGCGCTCTCCAATCTGGGCCAGGAAATCGTGGCCGGCGGACTGCTGTCCCTGCTGGTCATCCTGATATTCCTGCGAGACTGGCGCGTCTCACTCGCGATCGGACTGGTGGTGCCGCTTTCGGTCCTGGTGGCCCTCGTGGGTTTGCAAGCGATGAACGTGTCGATCAATGTGCTCTCATTGGGCGGGCTCGCCTTAGGCACTGGCCTGTTGGTGGACACCGCGATTGTGGTTGCCGAGTCGGTGGGGCGGCGCCGGGAGGAAGGGATGCCATTGGTGCAGGCGGCGATCGAGGGGACTGATGAAGTGGCCGCACCGCTCTTTGCCGGGACGCTCACCACGGTGCTCGTGTTTGGTCCGATCATTTTCGTGCGCGGACTGGCGGCGGCGCTCTTTCGCGATCTGTCGTTGAGCGTGGTGACGACCGTTGCCGCGTCGCTGTTGTTGTCGCTGACGCTGATGCCCGTGATGATCATCGGGCGACGGCGTCGCGCCGCGACGCGGGTGAATTCGCCAGCCACCTCCGCGGCACTGCACGGTGCAGGCGTGCACGGCGGCGCGGACGCACACGCAGCAGGCACCCCCGTTGCGCCCCGCAACAGGATAAGCGCAATGCTCGATCGGTGGGGTGTCACCCTCAGCGCGTGGTATGAGCACGGCATGCTCTGGTCGTTGCGTCATGTCAAAACGGTCTTCGCGATTGCGCTGCTGTCGATGGCGTTCACGGGCTGGCTGATCTGGACGCTGCCGAAGGAAATTTTGCCGCGCGTCGACGAAGGCGTGCTGGTCGCACAACTGCAGCTCCCGGAAGGGACGAGTATCGAAGCCACGGCCGCGCAAGTTGGACGTGTCGAAGCCGCTGGCCGCCTACTTGGCGCAGCCGGCGTCTATTCGCGCGTGGGAAAAGCCACCGACGAAGAAATCCTTGGCGGCTCCGACCCCGGGTCGAGCGCGACGGCGCAACTGATTGTGCCCGTTCCGCCGAAGGTCGACGCGGCCGATTTTGCGCAACGCCTGCGCAAGGCACTGCCCGACCTGGCCAATGGCGCACTGGCCATCGATCTGGCGGGCCAGTCTGAATTCGGCTCGCTGATTGGTCGTGAAGGCCGTTTGGTTCGTGTGGAGTTATCCGCGGCGTCGGTCCGTGAATCACAACGGTGGGCCGACACGGTGCGCGGTACATTGCGCGGCGTGACGTCACTCAGCGATGTGCGCGATGCGTATGCAGAGTCGCAACCGATCGTGGAGGTCACGCTGCTGCGCGACCGCATGGCCGAACGCGGCATTGTGCCGGAACAAGTGGCGAGCGCGCTGGCCGGCGCGTTGGGCGGCGTGAACGCGAGCGATTTGCGAGAAACCGACAAGCGCACTCCGATCACGGTGCGATACGCCGGGATGCGAAATGAACAACTCGAGACCGCGCTGCAAACGCCGATTCGCGGGGTGCCACTGGGACAATTAGTGGTGGTGCGCGAAACGCGTGCCCCGCTTGAAGTGATTCGCATTGGGCAGCGCCCCGTCACCATCATTGAAGGGCTGGTGGAGAGCGGCGGCACGGCCAAAGCGACATCGGATGTCGTGGAGCGCATGGCGACGCTTGCGCTGCCCAGTGGGGTGACGTGGCAGGTCGCCGGCGCTGATGCCGAGCGCAAGCGCACCAGCAACGAGCTCACATTGGTGTTGGTGCTCGCGGCGTTGCTCATGTTTTTGGTGCTGGCGGGAGAGTTTGCCAGCTTCACCATTCCGCTGGTGGTCATGCTCACTGTGCCGTTGGCCGGTGCCGGAGCGGTGATTTTCCTCTGGATGACGGGGCAATCGCTCAATGCTGTCTCGCTGATCGGCATTGTGGTGATGATCGGCATGGCGGACAACGAAGCCGTCGTGAAACTGGACGCGATTCGCAAGTTTCGCGAAGCGGGGCATAGTGTAGACGACGCGATTGTGCTCGGGGGACAACAGCGCTTGCGGGCGATCGCGATGACGTCGATTACCACGGTGACTGGTGTCTTGCCGTTGGTGTTCGGGTGGGGCAGCGGTGGCGCACTCTACCAGCCGCTCGCGGCCGGAATCATTGGCGGCTCGATCAGCGCGTTGCTGGTGACGTTCTTCCTGTTGCCAACGGCGTACGCTGTGCTGGAGCGACGCAGCGAACGTCGTCCGGCGCGAACCGATCGATGATTCGTTTCGCGGCGCATCGTCCGGCGGTGGTGTGGGCGAGTTGTATCGCGTTGTTGATCGCGGGCGGCATCGCCTTCACACGATTGCCACTGGCCACGCGCACCACGGTCGAGCTGCCGCGATTGCAAGTCGGCGCGAGTTGGCCTGGCTCGGCGCCCGAGGTAATCGAGACGTATCTCACCTCACCGATCGAAGCGGCGATTCAGGGCGTGCGCGGCGTGAAACGCGTCTCCAGCAATTCGAGCGACGATTATGCATCGCTGACCGTTGATCTCGAGCCCGCCGCCGATGTCCAGATGACGCGACTGGCGATTCTGGAACGATTGGAGATGCTGCGCAGCGAATTGCCGCCGGGTGTGTCGCAGCCGTACGTGTCGAATTACGTCCCCGAAGGATTGGAAGACCCACCGCTGCTCTCACTCACCGTATTCGGTCCATATACCCCGGGTACGTTGCAGAAGCTGCTCAACGAACGCGTTCAACCACGACTCACCGCTGTTCCCGGTGTGGCCGGCGTAGCCGTACGCGGTGGGACGGACCTCGGCGTGTCGGTCAGCTATGACGCAATCGCGTTGCGACGCATCGGCCTGTCGCCGATGCTTCTGACCAACGCGCTCTCCGGCGCGCGCATGGTTCGTGCGCTCGGCGTGCAGCAGCAGGGCGCGACGGTTCGCAACGTTGTGTTGCGCGACCAACCCAACGCCCTCGCCGATCTGGAAGCGCTGCCCGTGATGGGACCGGGCGGTCGGATGTTTCATCTGGGTGAACTGGCAACGGTGCGCGCCGAAGAAGATTCGCGTGGTCGCTTTTTTCGCATTGACGGTGAGCCGGCGGTCGCGATCGAAGTGTCCCGTCACTCCGGCGCAGACGCCATTAAAACCGCCGCCGCGTTGCGGGAGACGATCGAGGCGATCAAACCCGGACTACCTCCCGGTGTGCGGCTTCGCGTGAGCAACGATGCGAGCGAAGATCTTGGCAAGGAATTGAACGACCTCACCAAGCGCGGAGCCATCGCCTTCGGCGCGGTGATGTTGGTGTTGGCGATTGCGTTGCGTCGCTGGCGTGCGGTGGCGCTGGTGATGGGAAGCACGGCCGTCGCGATCGCCGCGACGGCGCTCACACTCTATGTGTTCAACGTGCCAGCCAACTTGCTTACGTTGGCCGGACTTGGCATGGGCGTCGGGATTTTGGTCCAGGACGCGCTGATCGTGGTCAACCGCCTGGGGACTGCACCGGATACGCCGGATGGTCGTGCTGCGGCGACCGGGCGGATCACACCGGCGGTGGTTGGCAGCACGCTGACGACGGCCGTAGTGCTCTTTCCGTTTTTGTATCTGCAAGGCAACGCACGTAGCGCATTCGCACCCTTTGCGGCGGCGTTTGTGTGTGCATTGGCGTGGAGCCTCTGCACGGCGCTGCTGATGGTGCCAGCCCTGGGCGCCAAGTCGATGACGGGACGCGTGACGTGGCGTCGCACCCAGCGTGCGTATGTCCGGGTGCTGAGTGGTATGTTGCGCTGGCGCGCCGCCGCCATGCTGGCCACACTTGGCGTGCTGGCGGTGCTCACGTGGGGGTTTGTCAAGAAAGTCCCGCGCTCGTCGTTCTCCGGCTTCGGCGAACGCCGCACGACGTTGACCGTCAGCTTGTCGTTTCCGCGTGGCTCCGAGCCCACCAGCGTTGATCGCGCGATGCGGGAGTTCGAAGCGATCGTGGTGAAGCGCGCCGAAGTCGAGCAGGTACGCACCGAAGCGCGCAGCAGTACTGGTGCACAGATGAGCGTGCTCTTCACGCGCGCCGGCGGCATGACCGCCGTCCCCCTGGAAATGCAAGAAGCACTCACGCAGCGTGCGGTGTTGATCGGCGGCGCGTCGGTTAGTGTGTATGGAGACGGCCCCGGATTCAGCTCCGGCGGCGGCGGTGGGAGTTTCGCGTCCTTTCGCATGAACGTTCTGGGCTACTCGTACGACGGTGTGGGTCGGATCGCCGACGATCTCAAGTCGCGCCTGGAGCGTATCACGCGCGTGCGAGAGGTGCGGATCACGTCGGGTGGCTATTTCTCCAGTGATCGCGGGTCGCAAGTCACGCTGGAGCCTGATCGGCTCTCGTTGGCGCGCTATGGGGTGACGGCGCAGCAGCTGGCGCAGGCAGTTGGTCGCGAAGTCCGCGGGCCCGTGGGCTCGCAGTTGGTGGAGATTGGCGGTGACGAATTGCCTGTTACCGTCAAGGCCGCGGGCGTGCGCGAACGGAGCATGGACCAATTGCAGGACGCCATTATTCCCACGGCGAACAACGTACCGGTGCGCATTGGCGACGTGGCGTTTGTAGCCGAGCGCGAGGCGCTCAGTTCGATCCGTCGCGAAGATCAGCAGTATGTGCGTCAGGTGAGCTATGATTTTCGTGGTCCGACGAAGCTGGCGCGGCGTACGCACAAAGCGTTTATGAAATCGCTGTCAACGCCCGCCGGTTACAGCATCGTGGATCTCACTGATGGGTCGCCGTTTGAGCGTGACGAGAGTGAGAAAGGACTGTGGTTGGTGTTTGGCATTGGCATTACCCTTGTGGTGTTGACCGTTGCGCTCGTCTTCGACTCGGTGTGGGGTGCGGCGTTGGTGTTTCTCAGTCTGCCGTTGGCGCTGTCCGGTGTGGCCGCGGCGTTCTGGCTCTTCAAGGTGGCCTTTACGCGCGAAGCAGCAGTTGGCGTGATTCTGGTGGTGGGCTTGGCCGTGCATCAGTCGATTCTGTTGATTGATGCGGCCTTGGTGCGTCGTCGATCGCTCCGTGATGCCGGGGAGGACTATCGGCTGGATGCAGGCATGGTGCTGCGCGCCGCGATGGATCGTGGTGGCATGATCATGCTGATCACGCTGGCATCGCTGGCGTCGCTGATTCCGTTGTCGGTGGGCACCGCGACCGACAGCATGTTCGGCGCCATCGCGCTGGCAACGGCTGGCGGGACCGTCGCGGGTACGATCGGCGCACTGTTCGTGGTGCCACTGCTCCTCGTGGGGCGACGCGTGAGCAAGCGGAAGCCCCGAGCGAAGAAGGTGAAGCGTGTCAAGCAGGCAACCCCCAGCGCGCCGTCGGTGACGTAGAATAGGGATATTCTCAACACGACTCCGTCTCCATGACCTCTATGCGCATGCATACGCCCGTACTTGTCGTCGCGCTTTTCGCGCCGCTCCTGCTCTCGTTGCCGCTTTCGCCGCCTCTCCCAGCGCAGGGGACGTCGCGTACGCTGGTCAAGCCGGAGGTCGAGTATCGCGAACCGTTCTCTCAACTGACGGCGGTTCGCGAATTGCGCGACGGTCGGGTTGTCGTCGTGGATTTCCGGGAGAAGCTGGTCCAGCTCATCGACCTCAAGGCGCAGAAGTCCACGAAAATCGGAAGGGAAGGCTCGGGTCCGGGCGAGTATGGCCTACCCATGGGGCTGGTCGGACTCCCGGGCGACACGTCGATCATCTTTGATCCCATGAACACGCGGTACCTGACGATCCTGCCCGACGGCCGGACGGGCGCGACGTTTCGTATCGAGATGGCGCCGCGGTCAGGCACCGGCCCGGCCGTTGGTGGGCCCACGGTGCAGACCATTACTGCGCCTCGAGCGACAGACAGTCAGGGCCGGTTGTACTTCGAAGGCCCGCCGTTGACGATGGGCCCGCAGGGGCCGGTGCCGTCAGATTCCGCCGCCGTGATGCGATATGATCGCAAGACGAAGCGTCTTGATACGCTGGCCTTTTTGCAGCTGCCCAAGAACAGCGCGACGGTGCAATCGATCAGCAGCGGCGGGCAGCAGAACGTCAATATTCGCATTGGCGGGCCTTCTCCTTTCCCATCGCGCGACGGGTGGACCGTGCTACCGGATGGGAGCATCGCGGTGGCCCGCGTGAAGGACTATCATGTGGATATCATCGCTCCAAACCGCACAGTCACCCGCGGACCGGCGGTGCCGTTTTCGCCGGTGAAAATTGGCGATGCGGAAAAGCAGGAATACCGGGACTCGCGGACGTCCTCGAACACCGTGGCGATCGCGATGACCAACGAGAACGGTAAGGTCAGCACCTCAGCGATGGCACCACCGAAGGCGGCAGATCCGGCGGAATGGCCGAGTGTCAAGCCACCGTTTACGGCAACGGTGGTGGCGTCCCCGACCGGTGAGATTTGGGTCCCGCGCTCGCGGAGCGCCAAGGACCTCGCGCCCCGGTACGACGTCTTTTCGAAAGACGGAAAACTTACCGGCACCGTGGTGTTCCCTCCCAGGACTCGCGTTGCCGCGCTTGGGAACGGCGGGGCGATCTACACCGTTCGGACGGACGACGACGATCTGCAGTACCTGCAGCGCTTCCGGCGCTGACCGGAGGCTGCTAAGCTTCGCCAAGACGCCGTCCGACCCAGACACTTTGTGAGGCTCGACCCATGCCGTTCTTTGATCACGTTGCCAACGCCGACTGGCTCCTCCCGATCATCAAGCTTCCCTTGATGCTCATCTCGCTGGTGTTTCAGGTGATCTATGCGATCGGCCCCATCGGGCACATCGTGTTCCTGGCCATCGTCATTGGGCTTTTGGCCCGCAACATCATGGGCCCGGCCAAGGCCTGATTCTCTGGGCTGCACGACTGCGCGACCCGCTGCAACGGCTGTTGCGGCGGGTCGTTTGTTGTGGCCAGGTCCAAACCTTTCGGCGTCGTCCAGTGTCGTACAGACAGCTGTCTCATTGTCGGATGCTTCGACCTGTTCACACTGTTCGGTAGTGCTCTCGGTGACAACACTTCAAGACCAGATTCAAACGCAACTGGGCGATCACTTCCTTGTCGAGCGAGAGCTTGGCGGTGGAGGGATGTCTCGCGTGTTTGTTGCACGGGATCTGCGTTTGGATCGTCGGGTGGTCATTAAGCTGTTGCGCCCTGAGCTCTCGGCCGGTGTATCGGCCGAGCGTTTTCGGCGGGAGATTCGCACCGCGGCGTCGTTGCAGCACGCGCTGATCGTGCCCGTGCTGGATGTTGGAGATCTTAACGGCCTGCCGTACTTCCTGATGCCGTTTGTCGACGGTGAGTCGCTGCGATCCCGGTTGCATGATGGGCCGCTGAGCGTGGTGGACACGGTGCGCATTTTGCGAGACGTTGCGCGGGCGCTCGCGGCCGCGCATGCGAAGGGCGTTGTGCATCGCGATATCAAACCGGACAACGTGCTGCTGTCGGGTGACGCGGCGGTGGTGGCGGATTTTGGCGTGTCGAAAGCGTTTGCGAAGGCGCGACACGAAGAGCATGACGCGTCTGGTGGTGGGCCGTCGATTACCACCGTTGGTGTGTCGCTGGGCACGCCGGCGTACATGGCGCCGGAGCAGGTGGCGGCCGACCCAGCAGCCGGTGCTGCGATGGATTTGTACGCGTTCGGTGTGATGGCGTACGAAATGCTCACGGGAAAGCCGCCGTTCACCGACCGCGCGCCGCAGGCGATCATGGCGGCGCACATCACCGAACTCCCGGTTCCGCTGGGGAGTGTCCGTCCCGAATTGCCAACCGCGTTGACGCAGTTGGTGATGCGTTGTCTGGAGAAGGATCCGGCGGCGCGCTACGAGAGCGCCGCGGCGATTGTGGCGCTGCTTGAAGAACCGACCGTGTTGAGTGGGTCGTTCACGCCAATCCCTGATGATGTTGCGGCGGCGATCACCGGGACGCAGCCGTTGTTGTCGTCGGCGCTTGCGAGTGTCGCGAGTGTCGCGAGTGTCGCGAGTGTCGCGAGTGTCGCGAGTGTCGCGAGTGTCGCGAGTGCGTCGCGTGCGTCGCGTGCGTCGCGTGCGTCGAGTGCGTCTGATGCATCCGTCCGCATGTCAGCCGGTTCTGCTGCGAAGCCATCGCGTGCACGGGGCGCCGCGCTTGCGCTGGTGTTGGGGGTAGCGCTGACGTCAGCGGTGGCGTGGTTTGTGACTACGAAGCGCGGCCCTGACGCTGCCATCAGCGATGCGCGTGCGCTCGGTGCCCTGCAACGCGAGGTGCCGCTTGACACGTCGCCGTCGGTGGCGGTGATGCCGTTCGTCTATTTGGGCGCGGACAGCACGCAGAAATTTCTGGCCCAGGCGATCGGCGATGCGGTGACCGATGGCTTGGCGCGCGTGGCGGGACTACGTGTTTCGTCGCGCTCAAGCGCCGAAGCACTACAGCGTCGTTTGGTGTCTGATGATACGGCGCGTTTCCCGGTGCGTACGATCGTTGAAGGCGTGGTCGAGCAGGAAGGGACGACGGTACGGCTTACGGTGCGACTGGTGAACGCCGCGAATGGCTTCACGTTGTTCGCTGATCGCATTGAGGGCGAGCGCGCGAATCTGTTTGCGCTTGAGGATGCGATTGCCTCGGCGATGCGGGAGCGATTGGCATCGCACTTCGCGTTGAGCGACTCGCCGCCGGTGCGGGTGCCAGTGCGGGTGCCAGTGCGGGGGCCGGTGCGGGTGCCGGTGTCGGCGAAATAGCGGAGCGCCTCGGTCCTGCGCAATGTCGACGAACACCTTCGTCCGCGAACCCCTCGCTGTTGGACGCCCCGCGAACCCCTCGCTCTTGGACCCGGCTCGGGGTTATGATGTGACCGATCCCTCGTCGCCAGTACGACGGCGCTGTGCCACCAATACCACGCCATATTACCACCCAACCCGCTATGCGTATGAATCGTCGAGTCTTCCGCTCCGGCCGCGTGTCGCTCGCCACCGTGGCCGCGCTGGGTGCTGTGTCACTGATCGGGCTCGCCATCGGTCAGCGTGATGAGCCGCTCGTGGCCCAGGGCACGGCTCCCGACTTCGCCAAGGATGTGGCCCCGGTCTTGTACCGCAACTGTGCGGGCTGTCATCGCCCCGGGGGCATCGGGCCCTTCTCGGTGCTCAACGCGGACTCGGTGAAGGCCTACGCCACGGAGATTCGCGACGCGGTGGGCACCGGATACATGCCCCCGTGGCATGCCGACGGACCTCGCGGTGTGTTCACCAACGACCGTCGTCTCCCCGATCTCGACAAGCAGGCGATCCTGCGCTGGGTCGACGACGGGGCGAAGATCGGCAATCGGAACGCGCTGCCGCAGGCGCCACACTTTGAGTCGCGGTGGGAAATCGGCATGCCGGACGCCGTAGTCACCATGCCCGAAGACTTCATCGTGCCGGCATCGGGCACGATCGAATACCAGTATTTCGAAGTGCCGTCGAACTTTACCGAAGACAAGTGGGTCCAGGCCATCGAGATCATGCCCGGCTCCCGCGAAAGCGTGCACCATGTGCTGGTGTATGCGCGCCCGCCGCAGGTCGCTGCGCCTGCGGCGTCACCCGCG
>Ga0105048_10003272_pt1 | contig 26518 bp, 22 predicted proteins | sample MAT05_FD_78382 | JGI IMG/M metagenome (GOLD analysis project Ga0105048, IMG submission 78382) | Freshwater microbial communities from Lake Fryxell liftoff mats and glacier meltwater in Antarctica - MAT-05 | ecosystem: Environmental > Aquatic > Freshwater > Ice > Liftoff microbial mat | place...
ACCGGCACCGATCGTGATCGACGCCTTCGCGACGCCTGGTGGAGATGGCTCGGCGAGCTCGCCGTACAAGACTTTTCCCCCGTCGCTGCAACCGGGGGCGCAGCTGCAGGTGCGCTCGGGGCTGTACCGGGGGCCGTTCGTCTTGCCCGACGGGGTGAGTCTCGAGGGGCGCGGAGAAGTGGTGCTCACGCTGGAGGGGGTGACGGGCGTGGTGGTCACCGCGGAGGGGCGGCTGACGCTGCACGGCGTGTCGGTGCAGGGCGGCGCGGTGGGGCTTCGCGCGGCGCATCAGCTCGAGCTGCAGCGGGTGCACTTCAGCGGTCACCATCAGGCGGCGCTCGAGGTGAATGCCGGAGCGCAGCTCGACGCCGTCGACTGCGTCTTCAAAGGGCTGAGCGCCGAGTCGAGAGGCGTGGTGGTGACCGACGCGACCATGCGGGCTGACCACCTTTCGTTCACTGGCGCGTACAAGCGCAGCATCGAGGCGACGCGCTCTACGGTGACGGTGCAGAACAGCACCTGGGAGGGCCCGCGCACCGCGCTGCACGCGATTGAGGGCACCACGGTGATTCGCCACAGCAGTGCTCGGGGTGGCTCGGGCCCGGCGTTCTTCGCGGCGCGCGGCGAGCTCACCCTCGAGGCGGTGCAGGTCGATGGGCACGAGTACGCGGTGCAGGCCGGGCGGGAGACCACGCTCACCGTGCGAGGGCTAACCGCGCGCCGAACGCTGGCCAGCGGGGTGACGCTGGTGAAGACCCGGGCGAGCTTGAGCGGGCTGGTTCTGAAGAGCGCCGGAGCGATGGGCTCGCTCCACGCCATTGAATCGCAGCTGACGCTCTCCTCCTCGAGCATCAGCGACTCCCGCTCGGTAGCGGTGCTGATTCGCAAGGGCGACGCGAGGCTGAGCAAGGTCGAGATCAACGGTGTGCGCGCCGACACCGAGCTTGATGGCACCCACTCGCTCGGAGACGGGGTGCACGTGCGCGACGCGACGGTGGTGCTGGAGGAGCTGCAGGTGCGCGAGGCCGAAGGGAGCTCGGTGTTCATCACCGCCCACTCCACCGCCACGATTCGCGACCTCCTCAGCGAGCGCGCCATCGAGGGAGCGCTGGTGGCGGAGGGCAATTCGAAGGTCGAGGCGTCTGGAGTGAGAGCGTCACAGACCGGGTCTCCGGCGATCGCGGTGCTGAGCGGCGCGTCGCTCACCCTCACCTCCTTCGAGTCGCTCGGGGCCGAGGTGCCGCTGTGGGCCGAGTGCAATGAAGGCGTGACGGTGGTGGTCAGCGGGCTGAAGGCGTCGAGCACGCCGCCGATGGGGCCCTGCGTGGTGAAGAGCAAGCCCTGAGGTCGTTCACGGGCTCGTTGACGGTGACGCCTCGACCGCAGGAGCGAGCGGCGTGCCGTTCTTGGCCAGCCACTCGCCGATGACCGGGTACACCTCGCGGTGCGCGAGCCGCCCGATGACCAGATCTCCGTGGCCGTAGTCTTCGACGTGACCGAACTCGCGACCGAAGCCTGCGAAGGTTTTGTCAGGCGTGGTGAGCATCTCGAAGTACTCGCGCGAGATGGAGAGCGGCGCGAGGCCATCGACCGTACCGGCGACGACCATCACCGGTATCTGCAGAGCGGCGGCCTGCGCGCGGTAGTCGGTCTTCCCATCGCGGCTGCGAAAGGCGTTGTGGCGGATCCAATCTTCGAACTGCTGCATCACGCCTCGCCAGAGCGGCGAAGTGCCGTTGGCGAGCATGGCCCGTTGGCTGGCAGCGTCGATATTGCGCATGTTGCCGCTCATCGCGACCAGGCGATCGACCTTCACCCGACCGCCGAACGGCGCGGCCATGCGCCCCATGAAGTCGGTGGGGAAGAGGCCCGCGGGCGACATCCACTGGCCGAGCTTGAGCAACCAGGCGTAGGCGCTCTGCAGCTTGAAGAAGACCGGCGAGCCGATGGTGCAGACCGCGCCGATGGCCGGGTTGAGCGCCGCGGAGGCCAGACCGAGCAGACCGCCCATCGAGTGGCCGACCCAGAGCACGCGCGGCTGCTTCGAGTGCTGGGTGACGACCTCGAGAATGGAGGGAATGTCGAAGCGCACCAGGTCATCGAAGTTGGCGTCGTTGTCCCACTCCGGAGGGGTGCTGGTGCTGTCACCGCGGTGATCGACCGAATAGGTATCGAACCCGAGCGTGGTGATGAACAGCGCGAGGTTCTGCGGCGGCAAGAATTCGAGGAAGGTGAAGTTGGTCGCCAGGCCGTGACAGAGCACCACGGGCTCAGCGAAGCGGCGCTCTTTGGCTCGTCGATGGTGCGCGTGAATCACCCAACCATCGGCGGTGACGACCTCGATGGCCGAGGGGCGATCGTCTCCGAAGCCGTAGCGCTCTTGAACGAAACCCACCCACACCAGAGTGGCCCCGGCTAAGACGACAAACGTGATCAGCCACAGCGCGCTCATGAAACCCGTTGGTAAGGTGCCGCCGGCATGAAGCTGCGCGACCTGATGTTCGTCTTGCCGAACCTGTTCACGGTCTCCTCGATCTTCTGCGGTTTCTTCGCCATTTCGCTGTGCAGCGGTCAGGCCGGGCCGACGGAGCTATATCAGGCCGCCCTGGCGATTTTCTTCGGCATTTTCTTCGACGGCTTCGATGGCCGCGTCGCCAGGTTGACCAAGACCCAGAGCATGTTCGGGCAGGAGCTCGACTCGTTGGCCGACGTCATCTCCTTCGGCGTGGCGCCGGGCATTCTGGTGTACCGCTGGGCGCTGCAGGGCTTGGGGTTCGTGGGTCTGCTGGCGGCCTTTGCGTTCGCGGCCTGCGGTGCGCTTCGCTTGGCGCGCTTCAACGTGCTGGCGATCAAGAACCCCCACGGCGGTGGCTCGCGGTTCTTCGTCGGCATGCCGATACCCTTCGCGGCAGCCGGGGTGATCTCGATGATCATCGCCTTTCAGAGCTGGCGCGGCGGAGCGCTGCCCGAGGCCGCGCGTTGGCCGGTGTTCGGCGTGGTGCTTTTTCTGGCCGCGCTGATGGTGTCGACAGTGCGCTACCGCACCTTCAAGGACCTCCGGCTGTCGAAGAAGTCGGCCCTGATGCTGATGACGATTCTGGCGGGAGGGGTGATCATCGCCACCCAGATTCACCCCGCCTGGGTGTTGGTCGCGTACTTCGGGCTGTACATGGTCTCGGGGCTGGTCGAGTCGGTGTTTCTGCTGCGTCGCCATCTGAACGACAAGAAAGCAGCGGCCCTGGCTTCGGTGCTCGATGACGACGACGAAGAAGAGGGCGCCGACGATGTCGACGAGCAAGAGGTTCTCTAAAGCTGCTACATGACCGCCCCGTGCGCATCGAGACGATTTGCACTGGAGATGAGCTGCTCACCGGCCTGACGGCCGATACCAACAGCCCATTTTTTCAGCGCCTGTTGCTTGAGCGTTGCGCGCTGCAGGTCAGACGCTGCGTGGTGGTGCCTGATGCGCGCGAAGACATCATCGAAGCGCTCAACGCGGCCGCTGCCCGCTGCGACGTGGTGTTGGTCAGCGGAGGCCTGGGCCCCACCGCTGACGATCTCACCGCCGAGTGCGCCGCCGAGGCCTCGGGCGTGGAGCTGCTCGAAGACCCCGCCGTGCTCGTGCACCTCGAAGCGCGCTACCTGAAGCGCAACTTCAAGTTCACCCCCAACAACCGTCGCCAGGCCCGAGTGCCCGCGGGAGCCGAGGTGGTGCTCAACGCCGAGGGCTCGGCGCCGCTCTTCATTCAACGACGCGGCAGCTGCACGCTGTTCTTCGTGCCCGGCGTGCCGCGCGAGTACCGGCATCTGGTCGAGACCCACGTGGTGCCCCGAATCGCCGAGCTGGGCGGAGTTCGAGACCAGAGCGCGCTGCGGGTGTTGAAGACCCTGGGCCTGGCTGAGTCGCACCTCGATGCGCTGGTGCGGCCGCTGTTCGAGAAGCACCCCAAGGTGACCTTCGGCTTTCGCACCCACGCGCCCGAGAACCACCTCAAGCTGATGGCGCGCGCGGCGAGCCTGGCAGAAGCGGAGGTCGCGGTGGCCGCCGCCGAGGCCGAGAGTCGTTCGGTGCTGGGCGCTTCGGTGTTCGGCCGCGACGACGACTCCATCGCCAGTGTGGTGTTGGCGCGCTTGCGAGCGGCCCGTCAGACCTTGTCGCTCGCCGAGAGCTGCACCGGTGGCCTGGTGAGTAGCCTCTTCACCGCCGTGCCTGGCGCCAGTGAGGTGCTGGTCGGCGCCGCCATCACCTACACCGAGCCGACCAAGACGCTGTGGGCCAAGGTCTCGCCTCACCTGCTGAAAACGCAAAGCGCGGTTTCAGAGGCGGTGGCCAAAGCGATGGCGACGGGCATTCGGCGTGAGACCGGGTCGACTTGGGGGCTCTCAGTCACCGGGTATGCAGGCCCGACTGGCGGCGATGCGCAGAACCCGGTCGGTACGGTGTACCTGGGTCTCTCGCGAGAGGGCCTCGAGCAGGTCGAGCGACACACTTTTTTCGGAGACCGCGAGCGGGTGCGCTCCTTTGCGGCGTCGACGGTGATTGACCTCCTTCGACGCACCCTCGTGTTGAGCTAGGAGCTGAAACGAATCATGGCCAAGAAGAACAAGAAGCCAGAGGTCGTCGCGACCGAGCCGGCGGCAGCAGCAGCGTCGTCTTCGGGTGCGGCAACTCCTGAGGCGGTGCCCACCACTGGCACGAGCGGGGCCGTGGTCTGGGTGCGCGCCCATCGAACCGAGCTGATGCTCTTCGGCCTCGCCTTCGTGGTGTTGATGATGTTCAGCGCTCAGCGCTTCTGGCGACAGAGCGAAGCGCCACACTTCGTCTACCAATCGAAGGCCTGGCTCGAGGGCCGCATCGATCTCGACGTGGCCACGCTCCCCAACATGGAGGACTGGGCCTGCGTGCGTGAGGTGAACGGTCTGAAGACCCGGTGCGAGGGCCAGCCGCGCGAGAACGACCGCTGGTACTCATCGTTTCCGCCCTTTCCCTCCGTGGTGATGCTGCCGTTCGTTCTGGTGAATGGGTATCAGCTCAACGACAGCTCGTTCGGGGTGTTCATCGGCGCGCTGGCCATCGCCCTCTTCTATTCGCTGCTGCGGCAACTGGGGCACGACGAGAGGCTCGAGCGCTCGAAGACCGACGATGTGGTGCTGGCCCTGTTGCTCGGCTTCGGCACGGTGTTTTTCTATTCATCGCTGCGCGGCGAAGTGTGGTTCAGCGCCGAGGTGATGGGTGTGGCCTTCACCTCGCTCTACCTTCGCCACAGCGTGCGCGCGCGTCGGCCGGTGCTGGCGGGGCTGCTGTGGTCGATGGCGGTGCTCACGCGAACGCCGCTCTTCTTCACCGGCTTGTTCTTCGTGCTCGAAGCGGCGGCACCCGAGAAAACGAATCGAATCGAGCAGTTGAAGAACGTCTTCTCCAACGAGAAGGCCAAGCGCGCGCTCTTTCAGTTCGCGGCCGCGGCGGCTCCGTTGGGCGTGCTGTCGGCGGTGGTGAACTACTCGCGCTTCGGCAGCTTCACCGAGTTCGGCCACAAATTTCTGTTCAACAACCGCGTCAACGGCGACATCGACACCTTCGGCCTCTTTCACCCTCACTACCTCGAGCGAAACCTCGACGCGGCGTTCGAGAAGCTGCCGTCATTGGTGAACGGCCGGCTGCTATACACGCCCTGGGGGCTCTCGCTGTTCTTGACCCTGCCGTTTCTGGCGTTGGCCTTCGTGCCCGAAGCGCAGTGGAAGCGGGCCTGGGCGGCTGCCGGGGCGATGCTCGGGGTGTTGATCGTGTCGGCGGCATTGCCGGGGCAAGCGCCCATCGGTGAGCGGTCGCTGGCGGTGGTGTTGATGTTGGCCTTGGCGCTGGGGGCTTTCGCAGCGCTCGCGGCGACCTGGTGGAGAGACGCGCAGGCGCCGCGATTGCTCGTACCGGTGCTGCTCACCCTGCTCGCCTGCGCCGGGCCGGGGCTGCTGTACCAGAACACCGGTTACGCCCAGTTCGGGTTTCGCTTCAGCATCGACTACACGCCGTACGTGATTCTGTTGGTGGCGCTGGGAGGCTGGTCGATTCGGCGCCCTTTCTTCATCGGGGTCGCGGTGCTGGCGGTGCTGGTCAACTTCTGGGGCGCGGTGGGCTTTCGTGGCTACACCGAGCAGATGCGCAACTGGTGATGCCCGAGCCTCAACCGCCGAAGTGGCACACCCGCGAAGACAGCGGCTTCGTCATCGACCGCAACGTCGACTGGTGGCACGACGGCGAGCGCATCGAGCACCCGAACATCATCGAGGCCTTTAACCGAGGCCTGCGCATCGCTGAAGACGGGCAGGTGAAGCTCGAGTTCGGCAACGACTGGTGCTTCGTGAAGGTGGTCGAGGCGGCGTTCAAAGTGGTGGCAATCGACACCATCGAGGGCGACTCGTTCTCGCTGCGCTTGTCTGATCGTACCGCCGAGGGGCTCGACGCGGCGACCCTGCGCCTCGATGAAGAAGGGGTGTTGCTGGCGGCGGTCAAAGGCGGGCGGGCGAGCGCGCGCTTCTCTCGCGAGGCCCAGTTCGAGCTGGCTCAACATTTCGAGAACGGCCCCGATGGGCGGGTGCAGCTGGTGGTCGGCGGCCGCGCGTGGGCGACCTCAATCGTCGTGGTACTGTGAGCCCGGCCCGCGGTTGATCTTCAGGCACCGCGGCGCAGGCTCTGACGCATTCTTGGCGGTCTCGGCGTTGATGAACCCGGTGGTCATCAGGTGGTCGAGCAGCGTGTCGCGACCTTGTCGAATCATCGACGCGTTCTGGCACAAGCGCATCTCCTCCCAGTAGGCGTGGGGAGGAAACCCGAGCTGCAGCTCGGCCAGCTCGGCGAGGTCGAGCTCGAGCAGCTCTTTCTGCATCAGCTCTTTGGCGGCCGCTTCGACGCCGACGGTGCCGTGCTCGAACTGCATCGAGTGCAAGTCGAAAGCGACCAGCTGATCTTTCTGCAAGAACTCGTGAAGGCGATCGGAGGCGACCGCGAGCTGCATCGGCGTCGAGGCGCCCAGCCGCCGCGCGAGCCGGCGGGCGAAGATCAGCTCGCAGGCCCCGTCGCCGTCGAGCTGTCGGTCGATGACGCTGAAGAGAATGCGCTTCTTCCACTCTCTGCCGGTCTCGCGGGGGGTTTGAAAGTAGGTCGGGCAGCCGGTCTCGACGATGTAGAGGGCGACCATCAGCTTGGGCAGCGTCGAGAAGTCGGGCGACGGCCAGGTGACGTTGTCGCGGTCTTTAATGTTCTTGGCGCCCTGCAGGCTCTGGCGCTCGCTCTCGACCGACTGGCGCAGCAGCGTCTCTATCTGCAGCGTGCCTTCGATGCGATTGGGCAGGTTGGCCGCGGTGTAGAGGTAGAAGAGTGGCACGACCACGGCGACCACCAGCACCAACATCAACGGCACCAAAATCAACGCTCTGAGTCCACGCATGAGATCAGCGACGTTCCTTCCGTTTTGCTACGAATGGGCGAATGGCCGACGAGCACCCGGCATTTCTTCGAAACCGACGTGAGCTTGCCAACGGCCTGTTCACCATCTCACTCGACCCACCCGAAGCGGTGCGGGCGACCTTTCACACGCCGGGACAGTACCATCGGCTGACGATCGAGGGCGTTGGAGAGTCGTACTTCGCGCTGGCCTCGGCGCCGACCGCGACCACCTTCGAGTATCTGGTGCGCGGGGGCTCGACGGTGGCTGACGCGATGGTCGACGGCCTCGCGGTGGCCTTGTCAGCGGTGGCGGGGCCCGGTTTTCCGCTCCAGCAGGCGGTGGGCCATCATCTGATCATGGTGGCGACCGGCACCGGCATCGCTCCGATTCGCTCGGTGATTCAGACCATACTGCCGCAACGCGCGCGGTTCGGGCGGGTGCAGCTGGTCTACGGCGCGCGCACTGAGCCGGAGCTCGCGTTCTCATCGGAGTTCGAGGCCTGGGCGAGCGCGGGGCTGGAGCTGCATCTGACCCTCAGCTCCAAGCATCCCGGGTGGAAGGGCGAGGTCGGGCGGGTGCAGCAACGCCTCTCGCCGCTCGAGAAGACCGGGGCCTTCGCTTTTCTGTGCGGCCAGGCCGAGATGGAGACCGAAGTGGCAGGTTTGTTGGTGAGCCAAGGGGTCGAAGCAGCTCGCATTTTCCTCAATCACTGAGGCGCGAGTGATCCAATGTGCGTTTGTTGCTTTCACTGACTGCGGCTGGCCCCTATGGTGCCCAGCCAATGGCGACTGCGTTGTGCTTCTCGACGTTTCAGAGCCCTCTCGGTGAGCTGTTGTTGACCTCCGATGGGCGCGCGTTGACCGGGGTCTACCCTTCGTCGCACCGGGCTCCGCCGCGGCTCAAAGGCGTGCGAGACGATGCCTTCTTTACCGGCGTGCGAGACCAGCTGAAGGCGTATTTCTCAGGGCGGCTCGAGGCGTTCGAGATCTCGTGCTCACCCGTCGGCACCCCGTTTCAACACCGGGTGTGGGACGCGCTCCGAGCGATACCCTACGGCGCGCAGTGGACGTACGGCGCCCTTGCCTCGCTGCTCGGCAAACCCACAGCGTCACGCGCAGTGGGGTTGGCCAACGGGAAGAACCCGCTGTCGATCATCGTGCCCTGCCACCGGGTCATCGGCGCGAACGGCATGCTGACCGGCTACGCGGGCGGTCTCGAGCTCAAGCGCTGGTTGCTCGACCACGAAGCGACGTTTCGAAATAGCCGCATGCCGCTGCTGTTCGACCAGCACATCGGTTACAGCATTCGCGCCCATCAGCACGCCTGAGCAGCGCTCGGTCGACGCTGCATCTTTTTGCACACTCGCGGCGTGGGCGTGCGTTTGACCAATATGTTGCTGACGATTCACGCAAAGCCGACGTTTGAAGCGCTCGTTCGAGCGCATCAGCGGCGGGTGATTGGGCTTGCCCGCAACCTCACGCTCGACGCCGCGCTCGCCGAAAAATCGCGCAAGAGGTCTTCTTGGCGCTCGTCGCTCGGTCGGGTATTCAGCGGTGGAAACACCGCGATAAACCCGTAGGTCAGGCCGGCCAGCGCGTACGAAACGGCGGCGGCGCGCGCCACGCGGCGCTTCAAGGCTTTGGCGAACAGCACGGCGAAGATCATCACCGCGGTGAGCGCGGAGGTCGCCCAATCGAAGACCGCCGAATCGAGGCTGAAGGCCAGCAGCATCGTGGCCAGCGTCATCGACCCGGCGGCCACGGCGGGGGCGCAGACCAACACCGCCGCCGAGCTCACGGCGCGACGACCGCGTTGGGGCCGTAGACCACTTCAAAGAGCACCGCTGAAGGGTCTGATAGATGGCTGCCCAGCGGGTTCTGCGGAGTCGGCGATTGAGGCCCGAGGTTCAATCGAACTCGTTCATCATCGCAACCAGCTTGGGCGTGCTCAGGGCAAACAGCTCTGCATACTCTGCGGGCACTATCGCCGCTGCGAGGGCAATGCGGAGCTCTGAGCTCCCCACCGCGCCGGTCTCGAAGAGATGTCGAACATCAGCCATGTCGTCGGCATCGCCACGGCCCATTTTTGTAAGCACGAGATCAATGGGCCCCAAACACCAAACACCCAGTTGCTTGAGGCCGATGAGGTCAATGCGCCGGCATGCGGCTCTCCAGCCAGGAGAGAGCACTTGCTGCTCAGGGCCAAAAATGTGCGAAAGATACAGGCCTTGCGGTTCGAGCTCTTTGTTCGTGGAGTCGACTGCCTCGGCAAAACCGGCGCCATCGATCAACGCCTGACATTCGCGATCGTCCATCAGCAGGTCGGCGTCTTCTGTCGCCCGGCGTCGACCGTAGCCGAGAACGAGGGCCGCTCCGCCGAAGAGGCGAACCTCGCCCGGCCCGGAGAGAAAACCGTCGAGCGTCCTTAAGATGATTTCCGGGCCGCTCGCCATATCGACTCCTTGGTTGCGGGCCGCCGAAGCAAACGCTTCGCATCGTAGGCAAACCGCAGCGGGCGATACCCTCGTGGGGCGACTGGATGATGTGCGGCGAGCGCTTGAATGGTGGCAGTGCGCTCTTCGTTTGGCACGCGCTCGAGGAGCCAGAACAAGACCCCGTCGGCTTGCTCACGCCGAGCAAGAAACCAGACGAGGCGCACATCGAGCGGCGCCCGCTGAATGAGACGTACGACCAGCTTAAAAAGCCGCCCGTCCGCGGGGGTGTGCGGCATCAGCAACGCGACAATGAGCGCCTCGTTCGATGGGGCATCGGTTGGGGGGCGGGTGAGGTCGCCGATGCCTACGGCTCCGAAAAAGCCACGCGCATTGGCTTCTTCGACCAGCCACTCATCGAGTGGCCGAGCGCCAGCCAATCGCTGAAGACCCATTCGAAAGAACGAACGGTGGCTTGGCGTTGAGCACAGCTCACCAAACGTAAGGTGCATGCCCCCACTGTACCGGGCATTTCGCAAATGCACACAGCGGTTCGACATCGCCGGTCTGACCTGCCACAGTTGATGCCTCAAAGCTGATTGCGCGAAGCCAACAACGAATGGGCGCTCATCACGGTGCGACCACCGCGTTGGGCCCGTAGACCACTTCGTAGAACACCGCTGAAGGGTCTGATTGATGGCTGCCCAGCGGGTTCTGCGGAGTCCACGCGGCGACTGAGGCCCAGCGCGCATCACGCGAGAACCGAACGCGCCGAACGGCCCAACCGAAGCGCTCGGTGCTCAGCGCCGTGGGCGAGCCCCGCGTCCACAGGCTGACCTCTTTGTTCCACCCGCCGGTGAGCAGCGATTGGCCGTCGGGGCTGATGCCAGCGGTGGCAACCACTCCGGTGACCGGGTGTTTGCTGAGCAACGAGCCGGTCTCGGCGTCGAGCAGGGCGCCGCAGTCCCACTCGCTGAAGGGGGCGGGCTCTTTGCGCTTTTCTCGCTCGTAGACCTCGCGGTTTCGCAGCGCCTTGTCGCCCGAGAGCGCGACGCCGAGCGTTTTGCCCGCGGCGTCGATGGTCAGGTCGTTCACGTACGCCTCGAGCGTGAAGACCGCCTCCGCCTTCAGCTCTGGAGCCACCGCGCTGGTGGCGGCGCTGCCGGGCTTGGCGGTGATCATCACCTCGTGCGTCGACTCGTCGCTGGCGAAGTCGAAGCGCTCGAGCAGCGAAGCGCCCAGCACCGCCTGCGCGCCCACCGGTACGCAGGCATCGCAGATGGCGACGTCGACCGAATCGAAGGTCAGGCCCTTGAACGAAAAGCGCTGCCCCTTGGCGACCTTGGCGAGCTGCTGACCAAATGCGGTGGTGAGGGTGGCGCTCTCGGTGAGGGCGCTGACCTCTATACCAGCCGCCTGAGCCAGAGCCGCCTGCACCACCGGCATCGGCAGCCGGGCGTCGATGGTGGTGCTCACCGAGACCTTGCCGTTGAGCACCGCGCGAAACACCGGCTGCCCACTCTTCTTCTCTGCATGCAGGCGGGTGCTCAGCACCGGTTGACCCGACTCGATGAACGACCAGCGGGTGACGTGCTTGTCCCACCCGGCGGAGAAGAGCCGGCCATCGGGTGCGAAGGCGAGACCGCGAACTTCATCGGAGTGACCTCGCGCCTCAGCCACCTGATTCAGACCGGGAAACGAGAGCACGGTGATCAACCCATGCGCGCTGCCGGTCACCAGCCACTGACCCGAGGGGTGAATGGCGAGCGAGACCAGCGGCTCATCGGTGAGCCAGGCCGCGCGAGCCAGCCCGGTGGTGGCGTCGAACACCCGCACCGCACCATCGCGGCCGACGGTGGCGAAGACCGAACCGTCGGGCGAGGGCTCGACCATCTCGACATCGAGCTCGTAGCCGTTGATCAACGTGTCGGCGCGCCGAGTGGGCGGCGTGGTGCCGAGCGTGAACAGGCTCAAGAAGTAGCCCTTCATGCCCAGCCGAGCGACCGCCATCGACTTCGCGTCTGCCGAGAGCCGCGCGTCATAGACGAAGTCTTCGGCGTTGAGCACCACCGGTGAGGCGAGCTCGACAGGCGTGCCGACCAGGTGCGAGAGCGGGTGCGCCGCCAGTGCCTCGAGCGCGCTGGTGGGCGTGACCGGCACGGTTCGGCAGGCCACTGCCAACAGCGCGAGCGGGAGGAGGCGAGACATCACCCCTCCGGCTTCTTGAGCGGCGTGACCTCTTTGATGCCGCGTTGGGTGATGTTGAGGAGAAACAGCGGCCGTCGGGCCTCGCGCTTGCCGTCGAACGAAGTGGCTCCGGTGGCGCCCTCGAAGTTCTTCAGCGCGGCGAGGTTCTCGCGAAAGGCCTGACGGGTGGCCGGGTGAGACTTGTCGATGACGTGTCGCACCATCGCGCCGGTGTCGTAGCCGACGACGTCGAGCAAGGTGATGCTCGACTCTTTGTAGGCATCGCGAAAGCTGGAGACGAAGGCCTTGGTCTGCGCGCGATCAGAGCCCTCGTAGAAGGCATCGACGTACACGCTGCAGAGCACGAACTTGCCGCCGCGCTCGATCAGCTGCGGGTCGCCCGAGGCGCCCTTGGGCGAGTTCCACGATGAGGGGCCAAGCAAGGTGACCGTCTTCATCTTGTCTTTGCCGGTGGTCTTCTGAATGCGCTCGATGTCTTTCTTGTCGCAGGCGTTGGTGATCAGGTCTTCGACCGCCAGGGCGGGCGCCACCAGGCTCACCCGCTGCCACGAGTCGGGTATCAGCAGCGCTTCGAAGTCGACGACCGGGTCGAGGCTCTTGCGCATCTTCTCGAGCGCCTTGCGACGCTTGAACTCGTCGGTGCTGGCCTCGCGAATGTCGCGCAGCTTCTCGTAATAGTCGGAGCGATCCTCCATGTAGTAGCGGCCGACGAGCTTCTTGGCCTCGTCGGTGAACGTGGTCTGATCGTGGTCGTAGTTCTCGGCCCCGCGAATCTGACCGCCGCGCGCTTCGATGGCGTCCCAGAACTCGTTAGAGAACTCGGCTCCGAACGGAGTGTTCGGGTAGAGCACCGCGAAGGTCTTGTAGCCGAGGGTGCCCATCGCGTAGTCGGCGAGCGCCTCGGCCTGCTGCGAGTTGGTGACCATGGTGCGAAAGACATGCGGGCCGATGTCGGTGATGCCTTCGGTGCGAGCGAGGGTGATCAGCGGTATCTGAATCTCTTCGGCGACCAGCGCGGCGCGCTTGGAGTCATCGCCGAGCAGCGGCCCGATGATGGCGATGGCGCCGTCGTCATAGGCGAGCTGCTCCACCAGCTTGCCGGCGAGGTTCGCGTCGCCCTGCGAGTCTTTGACGATCAGCTCGATGTCGCTGCCCTTGAGCGCGAGCTGGAGCCCCCGCATCACGGTGTCGCCGAAGCCTTTGTACTTACCGGTCAGCGGCAGCACCGCGCCCACCACCTTGGGTCGGGTGTTCGAGCGCTTGGCGATTCGCACCTGCAGCTCTTTGGCGTCGGCGGTGTACGGCGAATTGGGAGCGTTCTGCAGCAGCGAGGTGAGGGTCTCGTCGAGGTGCTGCCAGTCGCGCAAGTGATAGTACACCCGCGCCATCTTAAAGGTGAGCATCGGCCAGGCCGGGTGGGAGGTCGACAGGTCGTTCCACGCTTCGGCGATGGTGATGAAGGTCGTCTTGGTCTCGACCACGTCTTCGAGGTCGGCGAGGGCCTTGGCGCGACCGGCATCGGCTCCGGCGGCCTCGACGTTCTTGAGCGCGATCTTCAGCGCTTCGCTGTACTGCTGGGTCGCCGCGGCGGCCTTGGCGAGCGCCTCTTCGGCAATGCGCTTCTGTGGGCCCTCGAGTCTGTCGACCAGGGTCGAGAGCGTCTGGTACGCGTCGCGATACGACTTGAGTTCGAGTGAGGCGAGGCCCGACTTGAGCCGCGCTTCGTTGGCGTTCTCGTACAGCGGGTTCTCGAAGATCAGCTCGTTGAGGGCCTTGCGCGCGGTGACGAAGTCGCCCTCGTCGAAGGCCAGCACGCCGGCGCGGTAGAGCGCCTCTTGCCCCGCGGTGCTCTCGGGGTAGGTCTTGCGCACCTTGAACAGCGCTTCGATGCCCTCTTTCTTGGTCTTGGTGTCGACGGTCTGAATCGCGGCCTTGAGCGCTTCATTCGCCGCGGGCACTGCCTTGACTTGTACCTTCGGCAGGTCTTTGCCGCCGGTGCCCGTTGACGCACGAGGGCAGGCGCACAGAGGCAGGAGGCACAGCAGAATCAGGTGACGCATGCCGCTCGAGATAGCACGCACCCAGGGCTTGTCCCATGTGGTGATTGGGCCTCAAGCGAACGGTCAGGCGAGGGTTCAAAACCACACTCTGCCCGCGAAGTGCGATTGCAGGAGTGCTTCAGCGCTGGGGGTGAGCCGGTTTTGAGCAACGAACAGACCTTGAAGCTTCGGCCAGCCCACGGAGGCGACCAGCACCTGAGCTCCGCCCGCGGTCAACCCGGTCATGTCGAGGTGAAGGCTCTCGAGTTCCCTCAGAAACATCGAGCGGGCCAACGCGGTGACGCCCCGATCTCCGAGCTGGTTGAAGCCGAGATCGAGCTCGCAGAGGTGAGTCATGGTGGGCGTGCTGGCGATCGCCTCGGCTCCTTCGAAGGTGAGTTGGTTGTGATTCAGGTTCAAGGCCGTGAGCTCGGTCAGGTTGGGCGAGCTGGCCAAGGCCCGGGCCCCCGCATCTTTGAGCTCGTTCATGCAGAGGTCGAGCACCCGCAGCGTCGATGCGTTCGGCGAGTCAGCGAGCGTGGTGGCGCCTCTCTTGCTGATTCGATTTCGATCGAGCCTCAGCTCGCGCAGCTGGCAGCTGGCGCCGAGCAGGCCGCGAAGGTCACCGTCGACGACCCGGCCTTGGCCGATGCGCAACGCACGCAGCGACCGCAGCCCTTCAGTCTCGAGAAGGGGCGTCAGCTTTGACTGCAGATTCTCGAAGGCCAGCGAGCGCAGCCGAGGGAGGTGGGTGCTGAACGCGATGGCCCGAAGCTGCTTCTCGACCACGTCTATGACACGCAGCGCTCGCACCGGAGTGCAGGCGAAGAGCTGATCGATGCGTGGCAACAGCGTCTTGGCCGGAGCTTCGACGGCCTCGACCATGCCGCGCACGAAGTGGCCCTCGCTGGGCTTCAAGCCGAGTTCATTCAGCCAGCGCGCGCCATGCTCTCGAAGCAGCGCCTCGTGCCGCTTGAGCAACTGGCGGCGAACGCCGATGGGCACGTCGTCGTGAGTCAGGGTGCAGGCCACCACGATTAGCTCTCCGCGCGGCTCGCCCTGTTGGCTCAGCCAGTCGGCCAGCACCAGGCGGGGCGCGTCGTCGTCAGGGTTGGCGATGATCGCCGCGAGCAGCTCCTGTTCGGCGGTCGAGATCACGACTTGAGCGCGGCGATTCGCTGGAGGAGCTGATCCACCTGGTCGGCGGTCTGCGCCACTCCGAAGCCGAAGCGCAGCCGGTCGGCACGAACATCGGTGATCACGTTCACCGCCTTGAGCGCGGTGCAGAGTTCGCGTGCGCTCGGGCTCTTGAAGGTCAAGAAGTGGCCGCGGTGCTCGTTGCCCATCGGCACCACCAGCTGATCAACGCTGATCAGCGGCGTCTTCAGACCGGCGGCGAAGCGGGCTTGCAGTGCGCGCACGTGCGCCAGCGACCCACCGGTGGTGAGGCCGATTTCCTTGCGCCAGCGCATCACCGCGTTGAACCGGTAGAGCCCCGAGGGGTCGAAGGTCGCTCCGGTGAAGCGACTGCCCGTGGCGGCATAAGGCATGCGCTCAGGAGTCTTCTCTTCGAGAGCGCCGAAGGTGGCGAACCAACCGGTATTGACCGGGCGACTGGGAGCCGACGCGGGGACATGGAGAAAGCAGGCACCCTCTCCGGCCATCGCGTACTTGTAGCCGCCCGCCACGTAGAACGCCCGGTGGGCGATGGTGGACCAGTCGGTAGGGAGCGCGAGAAAGCCGTGGTACCCGTCGACTACCACCAGTGGCCCCTCGGGCAGCGAACGAACCACCGCCGTGACCTCGGGCACCGCGGCGCCGGAGTTGAAAAAGACGTGACTGAAATACACCAGGTGGGTCGGGTCGGCTGCCACGGCCTGAGCGAGCCGCGCGCCGAAGGTGTCGAAGGGCTCGGCCGCCACCCGCACCACCGTCGCCAGACCTGCCTCTTCGAGCCGGCGGGTCTGCCGCTCGAACGAATAGAACTCGCTGTCGGAGGTGACGATGCGCGGCGAGGCCGGCAGACACGAGAGCAGGCGGAGCACGAACTCATGGGTATTGGGCGCGAAGGTTAGCGAGTTTGAGTCGGGCAGTGAGAGCTCGGCAGCGATGTGTCGCTGCGCCTCGGGGAGCACCTCGGAGAAGACGTGCTCCCACTTGTCATCGATGAAGCGCGCGGCATCGAGCCAGGCCTGTTGATGCGCCTCGAAGGTGACGTCGGGCCAGGGGTGGTGGCTGTGCGCGGCGAAGTGTAGTCGCGCCGGGTCGCTCTGGAGAAAGCGGCGAAAGTGCGCAGTGAGGTCGATCATGGCAGCCGCACCTCCCCTCGCATCAGCGGCACCACCTGACCTCCGACGAAGATGCCCTGCTGCGCGTCGACCCGCAGCGAGAGCACATTGAGCCGATTGAGCGCGTGCCCCTGATTCACCGTGGCCTCGAACGGCAGCGCTTGCTGCTGCGCGAGACACCAGCCGCCCAGGTTGGCGCAGGCGCTGCCGGTGCCCGGGTCTTCGCGAAGCACGCCATGCTGAGCCCAGAAGAAGCGCGAGACGAAGCCGGTGGCAGTCTTGGCGAAGACGTAGAGCGCGACATTGCCGCGCGGGTTTCGGGGCCAGGGCTCGACCGGCCGACACTCGCGCACCGCCTCGAGGTCGCGCAGCGGCACCAACAGTTGCTCCATACCGGTCGAGACCCAGCGGGCTCCCGGCAGCACCTGCTCGGCTCGCAGGCCCAGCGACGGCGGCTTGACGACCTCTGACCAGGTGGGCTTGGCGCTCTGGAGCTCCCAGCGGTCACCCTCTGCGCTGACCTGAATCGGGCCGATGTTCAGCTCGAGCGCGAAGCGGGAGCCCTTGCCCAGCAGCTCTCTCACCACGTGAGCGGTGCCCAGCGTGGGGTGACCGGCGAAAGCCATCTCGTACCCGGGGCTGAAGATGCGTACCCGGGCCGCGGCCTCGTTGGTCGAGGGCCAGATGAAGGTGGTCTCAGAGAGGTTGAACTGATCGGTCAGGGCTTGCTGCTCGGCGTCGCTGAGGCCTCGCGCGTCTTCGAAGACCGCCAACGGGTTGCCGCCGAAGGTCGATTCGGCGAACACGTTCAAGACCTGAAATCGGTAGGTGCGCATGCGTGGAGGTTCTACCAGTGGCGTCAGGCGCGCGAGTGGCTTACGTCGAAGCTCACCGACATGGCCGAAGACGGAGATTGGAAAGCAGCGCTGGGGTGGGGCCCCGACTTCGAGAAGTCGCTGGTGCCCTACGCGGCGAAGGGCCTCGACCCGGCCCGCATCATTCTGGTTTCGCGCAAGAATCTTCGAGTCGCCTCGAGACGCGGTGAGCACTGGGCGCGCACCAGTGGCAGCCTGATTCACCACTCCGACAACCAGGGCGAGCTGCCGGTGGTGGGCGACTGGGTGGCGGCCCGCATACCCGACGAGGGCGAGGCGCTGGTGCACGCGGTGCTCAAGCGTCGCACGGCCTTCACCCGCAAGGTGCCCGGCAATGGCGCGGTGCCGCAGGTGTTGGCGGCGAACATCGACACCGTATTAATCGTGATGAGCCTCGACCCCGACTACAACGTGCGCCGGCTCGAGCGGTATCTGACGCTGGCCTGGGAGAGCAAAGCCACGCCGGTGGTGGTGCTCAACAAGCGCGACCTCATCGACGACGAAGAGATGGCCGAGGTGATGGAGGACGTGAAGGGCATCTCCCGCGACGCCCGGTTGCACGTGGTCAGCGCATTGAACGACTCGGGCCTCGAGCCGCTGCGCGACATCACCGGGTTCGGGCAGACCATCGCCCTGCTCGGCTCGTCAGGCGTGGGCAAGTCGACACTGGTCAACCGCCTGGTCGGCAGCGAGGTGATGAAGACCGGTGAGATCGGCAAAGAGGGCAGAGGCCGGCACACCACCACCCAGCGCGAGCTGCTGCGGCTGCCCAGCGGCGGGGCGATCATCGACACCCCCGGTCTGCGCGAGGTGCAGATGTGGGAGGGCACTGCGGGCCTGGGCAAGACCTTCGATGACATCGAGGCCCTGGCTGCGACCTGCCGCTTCTCTGACTGCCGCCACGACGCAGAGCCCGGGTGTGCGGTGAAGGCCGCGCTCGAGAACGAGACCCTGCCGGTCGACCGCTACGAGAGCTGGCGCGAGCTGCAGCGAGAGATTGAGCGCCTGCAGTTGTTGCCCAGTCAGCGCGGCCGACCCGAGACCAAGCGCCGCGCGCGCGTGGGCCACGGGCGCTCGAACAAAGACTGAGTCTCGCGCACGAAATACAGAACCAAGCAAAGTGAGCGACCGTCGCTCTGGAGTAGAGTCGGCGCGCCGTGCAGTTCACGTCCATCCCATTCGCGTATTTCTTTTTGTTGACGCTGACCTTGACCTGGTTGGTGCGGCCGTGGCGTCGGGTGCAGAAGGGCGTGCTGCTCTCGGCGAGCTACTTCTTCTACGGGTATCTTGATCTTCGGCTGCTGGCCTTGCTCCTCGTCTCCTCGGTGATGAACTGGGCTCTCGGCGAGGCGATCGCGAAGAGCACGTCGCGATTGCACGCCAAGCATTGGCTGTGGCTCGCGCTGGGCTTGAACCTTCTGACGCTCGGGTTCTTCAAGTACTACGGCCTCCTGCAGCGAACGGTCGAGAGCGTCTCGAGCGGGCTTGGGCTTTCGATGCACCTGCCCTTGATGGAGGTGTTCGTGCCCTTGGGCATTTCGTTTTACACCTTTCAAGCGATCTCGTACCTCGTCGACCTCTATCGAGGCGATGGCGTGCGCGCACATCGCCTGCTCGATTTCTTGCTGTTCATGGGCTTCTTCCCAAAATTGGTGGCGGGGCCCATTACCCGCTCGCGCCAATTTCTCGTGCAGATCACTGGCCATGCAGAGCGGCGCATACCCGACCTGTCACGAGCGATTTGGCTCATCGCCTCGGGCTTCTTCAAGAAAGCGTTCATCGCCTCTTTTCTGGCGACCCGACTGGTCGAAGATGCCTTTGTCGCACCCGAGAATCATTCATCGCTCGAGCTGCTCGTCGCGCTCTATGCGTACAGCATTCAGGTCTTCTGCGACTTCAGTGGGTACACTGACTTTGCGCGTGGGTTCGGGCTGTTGCTCGGCTTCGAGCTGCCAGAGAACTTCAACGCGCCGTATGCGGCGACGAGCATTGGCGAGTTCTGGCGGCGCTGGCACATGACCTTCTCGGCGTGGCTTCGCGACTACGTCTACTACCCCCTCGGCGGCTCGAAGGGGCACCCCCTGCGTACCGCGATGAACTTGGTAGTGACCTTCTTGATCTGCGGGCTCTGGCACGGCGCGAACTGGAAGTTCGTCATCTGGGGCGGCATTCATGGCGTCGCGCTGGCCCTTCACAAGCTGATGCGCGACTACCGCCGAGGCCGGGGCGTCGATATAGAGGGGCCGCAGCCCTGGTACTGGCTGGCGGGCGGTTGGTTCATCACCTTTCACCTCACTGTTTTCGCCCGCGTGTTCTTTCAGAGCCCGGATCTCTCGACCGCCGGCACTTACATCAGCACCTTGTTCGAGCTCACAGGCACGGGCCGCGGCTTAGACCTGGGCGTGATCGTCGTCTCGCTCATTGGCCTCGGCTTGAACTTTCATGGGCAGCGCTCCCGCGCCATGCTGCTCAAGCTCCACGACAGCCTGCCCTGGCAAATCAGGCCAGCGGTGTGGGTCGCTGTCGGCCTCGCGCTCGTGGCAATCAAACCCAGTGCTGTGGCACCCTTCATCTACTTTCAGTTCTAAAAAGACCATGAGCCAGGTACCCATCGGTGAAGACGAGCAGCTGACGACGTTTGCGGAGAACCCGCTCGCACCTTCAGAGTCGCCGAAGCGGCTCCTGATCTCGGTGTGGGTCACGATGGCAGTGCTCTCGCTCTTCGGAGCTCACGATCTCAACGCGTTCGTGTCGTACGACCAAAAGTTGGCCGCGATTTGGGGTGGGCCGACGGGTGCGCTCGTGAGCCTCGCTGAGACCACCGGCATCACTGCGCTGCGACGCCCGCTCGAAGCCCTGGCTGAGGTGGTCGACACGCCCCATGTCGTACTCGAGCGCGAGCCCGCACCCGCACTTGACGGCGGGTTCGAGACCGATTCGCCCTCACCTCCGGTCGACGCGCATCAAGAGCCCAATGCGCTGCTGCGACCGACGCGGGTGATGCTGGTTGGCGCCTCGTCGATTCAGTACTACCTGGGGTCAGAGCTCGAGCGACGCCTCGAGCTCTATCGTGATGTGACCGTCTATCGATCTGGGCGAATTTCGACCGGGCTCGCGCGCCCCGACATGTTCGACTGGATGAAGGAGGTGCCCAGGCTGCAGAATCAGTTCAAGCCAGATTTGGTGGTCGGCATGTTCGGTGGCAACGACACGCAAGGGCTCCTGATGCCCGGCGGCTCCGTGGCACGCTTCGGCACTCCGGAGTGGACGACGGAGTACACCCTTCGGGTTCGCACGATGGTGGAGCGAGTCGCGAGCAGCGGCGCGAAGATGGTGATGCTCGGCATGCCGTCGATGCGAGAGAGTCGGTATTCGAAGAACATCTCTCAGGTCAACCGCGTCACCCGTGACGCAACCGAGGCCGCCGGTGGCGTCTACATCGCGACCTGGGATCTGTCGTCGAAGCCAGACCTCGAGTATCAGCCTGACGTCACCTACGAGGGCGAGACCGGCCTCATGCGCCTGCCCGACGGCGTGCACTACTCACGGCTCGGCGCGAAGTTCGTCGCCGAGAAGCTCATGCACAGGCTCGAGCGCGAGTTTCTCTTCACCGCCACGAACCCGGCGTTGGCCACGGTCAGTCGGTACGAGGCGACCTCCAGGCTGCTCAAGAGGTCGGTGCGGTACCTCGCGTTCGTACCGCAGGCAGTGGCCCCAGACGAGAAGCTCCCCGTGGTGTTTCTTCTGCACGGCGCTGGCGGCTCTGAGAACGATTGGTCAGAGCAAGCGCACGAGCTGTTACAGCGCGCAGCTGCCGAACACCGACTCATCTTCATCGCACCCGATGGTGGCGCTGACAGCTGGTACGTCGACAGCAAGCGCCTGCCTGGAGCACAGGTCGCTCGCTTTCTGACGAAGGAGTTGATTCGAGACGTCGCCACCCGACTCCCCACGAGCGACGAGCGCGGAGTGCTCGGCATCTCGATGGGCGGCAACGCCGCACTGGCACTCGCGCTTCGCAACCCTGGCGTGTTTTCTGCGGTGAGCTCCCTGAGCGGGGCGGTCAACCTGGCCGAGGCTCGCAGCCGACCAGCGCTCATCGAGCGGCTGGGGCCCTACGCAGAGAACGTTGCGGAGTGGGAGGCGAACTCCGCGCTCCAACTGGTGAGCGCTCACCCCGACGTCGCGCGCACGTTGCCGATTCGACTCTCAATCGGCAAGGCCGACCCCTGGGCGCCCACCAACCATGAGCTTCATCAGGCGCTCAAGGCGGTCGGCAGCGAGCCCCTCTTCGAGGAGACCGAAGGAACGCACAGCTGGGCATATTGGGTGTCAGTGCTGCCAGGTCATCTCGCGTGGCAAGCGCTGCAGTTGCGCGGCGCAGCGCAGTGACCAGCGTCGCGCACGTCTTCGAACCTAGACCTTTTCGGCGGTGGCCCGGCCGAAGAGCCCCTCGGGCCTGACCAGCAACACCACAATCAAAAAGCCGAACGCGACGGCATCGCGCCAGCTCGACGCGGTGTAGCCGACCACGAATTCTTCGCACAGCCCCAGCGCGAGCGCGCCGACCACCGCGCCTGGCAGGTTGCCGATGCCCCCAATGACGGCCGCGACGAAGGCCTTCAGCCCCACGTACATGCCCATCAGCGGCTGAATCGACTTGTCTTTGATGGCGTAGAGAATGCCCGCGCCCGCAGCGAGCGCGCTGCCAAGCATGAAGGTGATGGCGATGACGGTGTCGACGGGTATGCCGAGCAACCCCGCAGTGCGGTGGTCATGGCTCACCGCGCGCATCGCCTTGCCGAAGCGAGTTCGATAGACCAGAAACTGCAGCGAGGCCATCAGCGCTACCGCGATGCCGAGGCTGATGATCTGCCAGTTCCAGATGATCACGTCGCTGTCGCCGAACACCAGCCACTGCGCGGGAGGAATGATCTCAGGGAAACGCCTCGACGAGGCGCCGGGCAGAATGGTGATCTCCTGGCCGAACAGATTCACCGACCAGTCGAGCTGAAACCCGTACGAGAGGGCGAAGCTGATGCCGATGGCGGTGATCAGCGCGGTGAGGCGCGGCTTCTCTCGCAGCGGGCGGTAGGCGAAGCGCTCGATCAGAAAGCCGAGCACCGCGCACATCGCCATCGAGATCGCGAACACCGCCAGGGCACCGGGCAGCGTCGAGGCGAAGTCGCGCCCGAGCAGAAAGGCGACCGAGTAGCCGACGTACACGCCGACCATCATCACGTCGCCGTGGGCGAAGTTGATCAGCTTCAACACGCCGTAAACCATGGTGTAGCCGAGCGCGACGAGGGCATAGATGGTGCCCGCCGCCAGCCCGTTGATCACGTGTTGAAGAAATTCGTACATGAAGTGCGGCGCTTACGGCGCGACGGTGGCGACGTACTTGAACTTGCCACCTTCGATCTTCAGCACCACCGCGGGCTTCACCGGGTTGCGCTTGTCGTCGAGCGTGATGGTGCCCGCCACCCCGGGGAAGTCTTTGGTCTTGGCGATTTCGTCGCGAAGCGTCGGGCCCGAGAGGTCTTTCGCCCTCAGCATGGCGTCGATGGCCACCCGGGCCGAGTCGTAGCCAAGCGCCGCCAGTGAGTCAGGCACCTGCTTGTACTTCTCGGTGTAGCGCTTGATGAACTCCTGCACGCGGGGGCTCGGGTCGTCAGCCGAGTAGTGATTCGACACGTAGCTGCCGTCAACCGCGCTGCCACCGAGTTCGAAGAGCTTCGCGCTGTCCCACCCGTCGCCGCCCATCATGGTCACCTTGAGCCCGAGCTCACGCGCCTGCTCGGCGATGATCGCCACGTCTTGGTAATAGCCGGGCACGTAGAGGCCTTCGGGCTTGAGCTTCTTGATGTTGGTCAATTGCGCGCGAAAGTCGGTGTCGCCCTTCGAGTAGGCCTCGACGCCGACGATCTTGCCGCCCATCTCGGCGAACTTGCGCTGAAAGACCTCGGTCAACCCGTCGGAGTACGCGCTCTTCTTGTCAGTCAAAATCGCGACCCGGGTGAACTTCAATTCTTCTTTCGCGTACTTCGCCATCACGTAGCCCTGAAACGGGTCGATGAAGCAGACGCGGAAGATGTAGTCGCCCACTTCGGTGACCTTGGGGTTGGTCGACGAGGGTGAGATCATCGGAATCTTCGCCTCTTGCGCCTTGGGGGCCATCGCCAGCGAGTTGGTGCTGGCCACTTCGCCCAAAATAATCTGCGCGTGATCTTGACCGAGCAGGCGGGCGGTCGAGCTGCCGGCCTCTTCGGGCTTCGATTGATCGTCGTAGAGAATGACCCGCAGCTTCTTGCCCTTCACCCCGCCCGCCGCGTTGGCCTCTTCGACCGCCAGCGCGATGCCGTCGCGGGTCGAGATGCCGAACGCCGCTTCGCTGCCGGTGAGCGAGCCCACCTCACCGATGATGATCACGTCGCTGTCGGCGGCCTTGGCCTCGATGCCCTTCGCCTCGGAGCCCGACTTGGCTGGCTCTGCAACTGGAGCGGTCTTCTTTTCGCAACCCAGCGCGAAGACTGAGAACGCGGCACCCAAGGCGAGCAACTGAAGTCGCATCACGAAGAACTCCCGGCAAAGTTTCGGGCCTTGTAGGGGCTTGTGTTCAGTGGGTCAACCGCTCGTCACGGCACGGTGACCGAAAGCGAATCGAGCCGGGAGCAGCTGCGCGTGGTGACCGTCACCGGGTAGGTGCCGCTGGGCAGGGGCAGTGGGCTGGCCTCCCATCGCCGGGTCGAAGGGTTGTAGCTGCCCTTGAGCGCGACACCGTCGACCAACACGTCGAGCACCCGCTCCAGGTTCTGGCCTTCGACGAGCACCGGCTGGCCCCAGGTCACCGAGGCGATGGTCGGGTCGCCGAGCGAGTCGTCGCAGATGAAGAAGGGGTAGGTCTGCCAGCTCTGGCCCCCGCGGGTGTCGCGCAGCGTGACGTAGAGCGTGCCGCTTCGCCTCGGCGGCATCGGGTCGGTGGCCTCGGTGCCGCCCGGCGCGACGAATTCGGTCTTCACGTCTTCGCGCAGCGCATTGTACTCGCCGACCGGGTAGCGGCCGCTGCTCGAGTACCAGGCCGCCAACACCCGCTCGGTTTTCTGCTCAGTGCCGGCAGGAGTGACCGCGGTGTACGACTCGAACACCTCATCGGCGACCGCGATGTCGATTACGCCGCGCTGCCCTGGCCGCAGCGCCAGGGTCGCGTTGGCTGCCAGCGCTTCGCCTGCGAAGGTGAGCGGGCCGAAGACCGGGTTGGTGTTGCGTTGCGGGTCTTCAGAGATGCGAATTCGAAACAGGGCGATCAACGAGTTGACGGTCTTCGCCTGTACGCGGTCGAACAGCGCGCGCAGCTCGGCCTCGCTCGCGGCGGGAGAGATCTCCTCGGCCACCGCGATGGCCAGCACCTGCCCCACGGTGCCAGTGATTCGCCGCGGGTCGTCTGCCGGGAGCACGCTGAACACCTCGGGCGAGGCGCTGTACGCGGCGCGATCATTGAAGCCGATGATCTTCACGCCCGGAGGCAGCCCCCCATCGCTCGCGCCCAACGCCGCCGGGTCGCTGAGCACCGACGGGTCGGAGCACGCGCTGCGATTCAAGTTGTACGGGTCTGGCTCGCAGCCGACCCACAGCACCGTCGGTTTCTGACCTACCAACGACGGGTCGAGAATGAGCGACTGCAGCACCGCCGTCTCACCGGGGTGCAAGTCAGCCGGAGTGCTGCGAATGCCCAACACCCGCAGGTTCTCGACCACAGTCTCGATGGGGAAGCCGGTGTCGCAGGCCGTCATGAGACACAGCAGTGGGAGCAGGAGTCTCACCATTCGGCCCTCACGCCCAGCACCGGCAAGATGGGCAACCCGGTGAGGTACGCCTCTTTCTTGTAATCGAAGCTGTTGAGCACCGCCTCGACGTTTCGGCGGTAGGTCACGTTCTGAACATCGAGGTAGAGCGCCAACATCCAGTCGCGAAAGACGAAGCGCTTGTCGAAGCGCACGTCGAGCTGAAAGAAGTCGGGCAAGCGGCGGCTGAACTGCTGGCCGAAGATGGGGAAGTAGTAGTTGCCGTTCGCGTCGTAGATGGCGCCGGCGGTCGGCGTGTTCAGCGGCCCGGTGGTGTAGCGCAGCCTCGCGCCGACGATGAAGTCGAGCGGCAGCTTGTAGCTGGCGACCACAATCAAGTTGTGCGGCTGGTCGAACTGCGAGAGCCCGTACTGGGTGCCTCCGAGATAGTCGCGCTCGGTGCGAGAGAGGCTGTACGAGACCCACCCGAAGAAGTTTCGGGTGAGGGCGTGGCGCAGCAGAATCTCGGCGCCATACGCGCGCCCGCGGCCGATGCTGGTGTAACGAAGATCGATGGTGTCGATGTTCACGTCGCTGCCGCTCGAAGCGATGGTCGCGCGCGACTGGTGAAAGAGGTTCTTGTAGTAGAGCTGCGCGTCAAGCGAGATGGCGTCGGTGAATTTGATTTCAGTGCCGACCATGTACTGCGCCGCCGCTTCAGGCAGCAGCCGCGGGTTGCCGAAGGTCGGCGAGAGCTGCCCTTGCCGGTAATCGGGTGCCTGGTGGTAGAGGCCCGCAGCGCCCTTAATCAACACCGCGTCGGCCACCTGCCAGAACGCCGCCAGCCGCGGGTCGACCCAGCCTCGCTTCATCTGGGTGTTGAAGTCGCCGCGCACGCCGCCCACCACCCGCACCGTGGGCAGTGGCTTCCACAGCGCGTCGACGAACACGCCGGGCTCGGCCATAAACACGGTGGTCTTCTCGGCCTTGAGCTGCCGCGACGCGAACGGGTCGGGTATCTGGTTCAGCTTGAAGGGCGGCGGCGCCTGAATGTCGATTTGGTACGGCAGCAAGAACACGTCGACGCCGGTCGAGAGCTGCACGTTGAGCTCGCTCAGGTCGATGGTGAAGGTGTTGCGGCTGAGCACCGGGTACTGGCGGCTCTGCGCGAAGATGTCAGAGCCGAGCGTGAGCCCGAAAGCGTCGATACCGAATGAGGTACGGGTGCGAAATTGCGCCCGGCTCGAGACCCTGGTGTCGAGCCCGAACAGCAACCGGTTGTAGGCGATGGAGGTGCCGAAGGTGCCCCGCCCTTCGGGGTCGACCGAGGGGTTGGGCAAGGCCGCGACCAGCTCGTCATTCGAGCCGAAGAAGTTGATGAACAGCCGGGTGTCGCCGTGCTTCGGCTTGCGCTCGAGCCGCAGCTGGTAGTCGTAATATCGGGGCGCGACGGT